>Ga0310822_100040_pt1 | contig 265444 bp, 340 predicted proteins | sample P4_ome_2_FD_201313 | JGI IMG/M metagenome (GOLD analysis project Ga0310822, IMG submission 201313) | Sorghum-adapted microbial communities from Joint BioEnergy Institute, Emeryville, California, United States - P4_Day56_Rep2 | ecosystem: Engineered > Bioreactor > SSF (Solid state fermentation)...
GTTTCCGCCGCCCTCCAGAAGATCGCGTGAAAGGTGGATCGGTGCGGCGAGAAGCAGGTACGACAGGCTCTTGCCATGGCCATCAAGACCGAGACTGGAATTCACGCCGCCTTCGAGCACGTCATCGAGCACAAAATTGAAGGCGAAAAGTTTCGGCAGGTCGTAACGGACGACACGCGTTGGGCGCCGGCTGGCGAATACCGCCGCCACCCGGCTCTCCGTTACCTGTTCCGCGATCGGCTTATAGTAGCGCGGGGCAGCAGCGATCAGCGCGATGTTCAGGCGGTTGCCTTTGTCGCCGGAGCGGGCGTAGGCGATCCTGTGCAGCGGAACCTCGACAAGATCGCTCATGACGTGCTCCGCAACAATGAGACGGCCGGCGTAACCAGATCGCGCTCAATGAGACACGAGGCACTGAGCAGCCTCGGTGTTATGTGCCGGCGGAGGCCCGCTCCCCCAGCTGGACCCGCGCAGTAGAGAGCCTCGACCTCGCCAAGCAGAATCTCGGCAATTTCGGCGTCAGGAAATTGGGCGGCGAAGCGAACGCGGATGTCATCCGGCGCACGCAGCCAGGCCTCCCGTGCTGCTTCGCCGGCCAGATCCGCATGAACGCTCATCACACCGATCGCATCTGCCCGCAGTGTCAATTGAGGGAGCTGTCGGGCAACGCGTTTCCTGACCGTATCGATGGCCAGCCTCGCGCGTGCTGCTGCATTGGGGCCGGCATAGGAAATCTCAGCCTCAGCAAGAAAACCGCCATCGATACAGACAGTCGCCTTTAGCTTCTCCGGCTTGGGGTGTCCGCGCGCACCGGTCACGCGCACGCGATTCTCGCCAATCTCTTCAATCTCGACGTCTGTGATGTCGAGCACCACGTCAGGAGTAAGGTAAGCGGCGGGATCGTGGATCTCGTAGAGCAGCTGTTCCGTCACTGTCCGACGATCGACCAGACCGCCTGTTCCGGCCGGCTTTCCAACCACCACGCATCCGTCACCGTCGATTTCGGCGATCGGGTAACCGATGTTGTCCATTCCCGGCACGTCTTTATAGCCGGGATCGGCGAAGTAGCCGCCGGTCAACTGAGCGCCGCACTCCAGCAGATGACCGGCGAGCGTCCCTGCGGCGATGCGATCAAGGTCTTCGAGGGGCCACCCGAAGCTGTGCAGCAAAGGTCCGAGGACAAGGGATGGATCGGCGACTCTGCCGGTCACGACAACGTCGGCGCCCTGGGCAAGCGCCTCGGCTATCGGCTCGGCGCCCAAATAGACGTTCGCTGCCACGATCTCGGGATGGCCAGCAAGGAGCCGGCCGCCGACCTCGCGTTGAGCAAACTCGGCTGGTGACAGGCGGTTTGTGATATCGTCGCCTTCAACGAACGCGATTTTCAACGGTCCGCAACCAAGCTCGCGCGCTAGTTCCGCGATGCGATGGGCTGCAGCTCTCGGATTGGCCGCTCCGAAGTTGCCGACGATCTTGATTCCGGCAGCAAGGCAGTCTCGCAGGATCGGGCGAATGAATTTGTCGAGCACTGGGTTGTAGCCCGGCCCTGAGGAGCTGCGGCGCACCACCTGCGCTAGCGCAAGCGTCCGCTCGGCAAGCGTCTCGTAAACGATGTATCGCGGGCCGTCACATTCCGCGAGCGCACGGACGACGGGAATGGCGGCGTCCGTCCGGTCACCAGCGAAACCAGCTCCACAACCGATGAAAACGCGGCTCACCATCGGCTCAAGAACCCCTTTTCCAGCACCAGTCTAACAAACGCCATTCATCGTGTTAAATAACCGCGGCCTGTGAAAATATAGGACGAGCCTATGCTTCTCACTTTGCGGCAACTGGAAATTCTGGTCGCAGCCGCGGATGCACCAAGCTTCAGTGAAGCGGCTGCCAGGATCGGGATATCTCAGCCATCACTCAGTGAGACGATCCGCCGGGCTGAGCTTGAGCTCAATGTGAAGCTATTTGACCGGACCACGCGCTCTGTCACGCTGACCGAGGAGGGGCGCTACGTCGTTGCAGTGGCCCGGGAGATGATCCGCAATTTCCGCCAGGGCCTGGAGAATATTGCCCGATGGAGCGGTACGCAGCGTGGCCGGATGACTGTCGCTGGTTTGCCCTCTGTCGCCTGCGCGGTTCTGCCCGCTGCCATCCGGCGCTTCGTTCAGGAGCACCCTGACGTCGAGATCAATGTCCATGATCTACCACACGAGCGGGCCATCGAGGATGTCGAGAACGGAATAGCCGATCTCGCATTGACCATCCGGCCGGCGAAGCTGAAGGAATGCCGTTTCGAAGAGCTCGGCGCCGACAGGCTTTATCTGGTGTGCCCGCCGGATCATCCGCTCATGAAAAAGGAAAAAGTCGGTTGGCGTGATCTCGCGCCCTATCCGTTTGTTGGGCTCTCGCGCGGATCGTCCGTCCGGAGAATGACCGATGCGGCATTCGTCAACCGCGAGATTTTCATCGAGCCCGCCTATGAGCTTGAGCAAATCCCTTCCGCAATTGCGCTAGTTGAAGCTGGGCTCGGTATTTCCGCGCTTCCTGCTTTGACGCTCACGATGGTCAGAGGTGCGCGGGTCGCGACAAAGCCGCTTCTAGATCCCGTGATGAAAAGGCGAATCGGCGTCGTCACACTTGCAGGTCGGCAGCTGCCAAGTTACGTCGCGAGCTTCATCGAGATGCTGCGGCGGACGTTTGACGAGCTCCGGCTCACGGCTGGGAAACGGACTTAGCATTCCGTTTTCCTCAGCCCATGAGCTCGCCTTTTCCTCGCCAAACTTGAAGCCAAAAGGGACGCCCCACTTCATCCACGAGGGACGCGATGGACTACGTTGTGCTTCTGACCGGGATAGCGTGTGCGCTGGCGTTCGTCGGGGTCGGCGGAGCGTTCTACGAGTTCTCCGTCGTCGACCCATTCTGGCCCAAGCGTCCGGATCTGATCCAACCACAGCGCGGCGGAATTTCGCGAAGGCGGTTCTGGATTCCGGCGCATATTGCGTTCGAGATCGTGCTGATCGTAACGCTGATCGCTGCGTGGTCGGCTCCAGAGGTCCGGTTCTGGCTGCTTATTGCTGTGATAAGCCACGCGGCCATGCGGATCTGGTCGGCATTTGATTTCATCCCGAAGGCGCTTGCCTTCGAGACAGCTGATCCTCAGACCATCAATGAAATTGACGCTCGGAATTGGACTCGCCGCAGCAGACTGCGCCTGCCCCTTGATCTGGTGACCGCCGTCGCCGCCATGGCGGCCTTCTTCGAGACAGCGCAATCGCCCTGATCCCGTGAATCAGAGCAGCTGCGCAACGTAATCGCCAATCGCGATTGACGCCGTGAGCCCGGGGCTCTCGATGCCGAACAGCATGACGAGCCCTGGCAGGCCATGCTCTGCTTCCGTGTGGATTGCGAAGTCCGGGACCGGCTCGCCTTCCCGATAGAGCTTCGGGCGAATGCCGGTGTAGTCCGGATGCAGACGCCCGGGATCGAGACCCGGATAGTACGCGCGGATGAAATCGAGAAATTTCGTCAGCTTTTCCGGCTCGAACGTATAGTCGATCTCCGGAATCCATTCGATGTCCGGGCCGAACTTGCAGCGCCCTGACAGGTCGACGGTCGCGTGCAGTCCGAGCCACGCCCCGTGCGGCATCGGGTAGATGTGACGCTTGAAAGGCGAGCGGCCCGAGAGTGCGTAGTACTGGCCCTTGGCGAAGTAGGTCGGCGGCGGCCTATAGCCGGAGGGATACGTCATGGTCTCGGCGAGCCGCGAAGCATGAAGGCCGGCCGAGATCACGAGCTTGCGGCACGTGATCGCCATTTCCTCCCCAGGCGGCCCCGTGCGGACCGAGAACACGCCCGGCTGTTCCGCGCGCAGCTCAGAAACCGGGCTGCCGAGCACGATCTGGGCGCCATGGGCTTCGGCATGACCCTGCAGCGCCAGCATCAGTCCGTGGCTGTCGATAATGCCGGTCGAAGGAGACAGCAGCGCCGCCACGCAGCGGACCTCCGGCTCGAGCTCGCGCGCCTCTGAGCTCGTCAGCTCGACGAGATCGTCCACGCCGTTGCGCGCCGCAGTCTCCCGAATAGCTTTCAGCCTGGGAAGCTGCTCCTCGGCAGTGGCGACGAGCAGTTTTCCGCAGCGCTCGTGTGAAACGCCGTTTTCCGCACAGAACCGATAAAGCCGTTCCTTGCCTGCAACGCACAGGCGCGCCCTGAGGCTGCCAGGAGGATAGTAGATACCGGCGTGGATGACTTCGCTGTTCCGGGAGCTGGTCTCCGACCCGATCAGCCCGTGCTGCTCGAGAACAAGCACCTCCTGCCCAGCCTCAGCCAGGCTGCGAGCGATGGCGAGCCCGACGACCCCCGCGCCAACGACAATGGTCTCGACATCTGTGGACATGCTTTCCCTCGGCAGCCGACGCCTTGCGTCCGGCCGATTCATGGTCCATGCGCGACCCATGCGCAACTGGTGTGATGATCGAGAAAATCGCCGGTGATCGCGGCATCGACTGGATTTCCACAGGGTCGCGGGCCTCGGCAGACGTGGCCTCTTGTCATGAGAACATAATGGGAACATGATGCTGGCATGACGTTCACGTTCGTCCATACGGCCGACTGGCAGATCGGCAGGCCCTTCGCCGGTTTTCCCGCTGACAAGGTGCCCTTGCTGCGCGAGGCACGCCTCGATGTCATCGGACGCATCGCTGGCGTGGCGCGCCAAGCCGGCGCGCAGCATGTCCTTGTCGCGGGTGACGTCTACGACGGGCCGGACGTGCCGGATCGGGATCTTCGACAGTCCATCGACCGGCTCGGCCGCGAGCAGGACGTGATCTGGCATCTGCTGCCAGGCAATCATGATGCGGCGCACGCTGGCGGTGTCTGGGAGCGCCTCGTCCACCTGGGCCTTCCGCAGAACATCCGCCTTCACCTGGAGCCCCGGGTCGAGATGATCGCGGAGGGCGTTGCCTTGCTGCCGGCGCCGCTGGCCTCGCGCTCCGTCTCGAACGATCCGACGAGCTGGATGAACGAGGCGGAGGCCCCTTCAGCGCGGTACCGGATCGGGCTGGCCCACGGGTCCATTCATGGGTTCGGCGGCGAGGACGGCGAGCCGGCGGTGCCGATCGCGCCCAATCGTGCGGAACTTGCTCGCCTCGACTATCTCGCTCTCGGCGATTGGCATGGGGTGACGCGCGTCTCGGAGCGCGTCTGGTATTCGGGGACACCGGAGCCGGACCGCTTTCCGGACAACGAGCCGGGGTTCGCTCTCGTGGTGCGGATTGGCGGGGAAGATCAGCCGGTCGTGGTCGAGCGCCATCCGACGGCGCGTTACCAGTGGTGGAAACATGCCGTCACGATCACAGGTCCCGAGACGTTGGCCATACTCGAGCAGACCATCGCGGCGACAGTGGCTCACCAGGAGCACCTGCTGCTCAAGCTCTCGCTCAGCGGCACGGCCTCGCTGTCGACCTGGTCCGATGCTGAGGCGCGGCTGAAAGCTCTCGAAGAGAGGCTATTCTATCTTTCGGTCGATAGCGATGCGCTGCAGGTGCTCCCCGAGGAGATCGAGCTGGAGGAGTTCGGAGCAGGCGACCTGCGCCGGGTCGCGGAGCTTCTGAGCTCGACGGCACGCGGCGAATCTAGCGAAGAGGCCCCTATCGCCTCGCTCGCTTTGCAAAAGCTCTACCTCCTCTGGCAGGACGCGCGCGGGGAGGAGCGGGCATGAGAATCCGTGCGGTGCGAGTGCGGGAACTGGGGTGTTTTTCCGAGCCCGTTGCGCTCGAGGGGCTTTCCGGAGGGCTCGACGTCCTGGCCGGTCCTAACGAGCTCGGCAAATCGACCATCCTCAAAGCCCTGCAGACGCTCTTCACGATGCGGCATTCCACACAATCGAAGGCGATCGAACGGTTGCGGCCGTATGGCGGCGGCGCGCCCATGGTGGAGGCCGACTTCGAGGCCGACGGCCGGCTATGGCGATTAAGAAAGCAGTACCTGAGCGAGAGACTGGCCGTGCTGACCGATCTGACCGCCGCCGGCAGGGTCGTCGCACGCGGCGACGAGGCTCACGCTCGGGCGCTCGAGCTGATCGGCAGCGGTGGGGAGCATCGACTGGGGCTGCTTTGGCTGGAGCAGGGTATGTCCCTGCAACCTTTATCGCCAAAGGAGGGCGAACGCGAGCAACTCGCCCGCGTGATCGAGCGCGAAATCGCGGCGGCAAGCGGTGGCGGTCACGACTTGAGAACCATTCGGGCGAGAGCGGTGCAGCAGCGCCGTCAGCTCGTTACCGACCACAAGCCGCCCCGACCTGCTGGGGAATACCTGAAAGCCATTACCCGTCGAAACGCGACAACCGAAGAGTTGGAGGCTGCGCGAGCTGAGGCGCGTGCCGCGGCCGATCGGATCACACGCGTCACAGAGCTGCGTTCGCGCCGTGCGGAGCTCACCGATCCCCAGGTCGTTGCCGCCCTGCGTGAGAGGGTTCAGAAGCTCGAGGCGGATTGTGAATCGGCAGCCGCGGCCCGCCAGCAATTGAAGCTGGCGGAGGCCAAGGTGCAGGCCTGCGAGAGCCGCGTGGCCGAAGCCCAGCAAGCTTATGCGCTGCTTGCCAACATGCTCGATGAGAGTGCGAAGCTCGAGGCGGCTGCAGCCGCGGCGCAGCCGAAAGTGAAAGAGCTGAACGAAGCGCTGGAGGCGCTGACCAAGGCGATCGATGCGGCACGAGGGGAACGTCAAACGCTGCAGTCGGCCCTCGAAGCAGCACAGCAGCGGCTCCGGGCGCGCGAACAGCTGGATCGCCAGCGTGAGGCCGCCGCCCGGCTCGACGACGCTTCGCGCCGCCTTGCGGAGGCACAAGCTGCCGCTCAGCGCGCGGAGGAGATCCGGGCCGAGTTGGCTTCGTTCGGTGTGACGGAGGATGGTGTTGCTGCGGCCGCGCGGGAGGCGAGCAGCATCGAAGCGCTGACCGCGCGGATCGACGCGCAGCTGCCAAAGGTGCGCGTCGCCTACCAGACGGGTGCTGCGGGAAAGATCCGCGTCGGCGGCCGCCCCGTCGACGACGGCGCTGTGCTCACGCCCTCGCGCGCCATGACCTTCGAGATCGAAGGCATCGGTACCATTACCGTCGACCCGGCCGTTTCGGAGAGCATCGAAGAAGATCAGGCCGATCAGGAAGCGCATCGCTCCGTCCTCGCCGATCTGCTGGCGTCCATGGGCGTAGCCGACCTTTCGACGGCACGCCGGCGGCTCGAAGAGCGCCATCGGCTGGAGCGCGAGCTGGCGCAAGCCGAGGACCGTATCGCCACGCGTGCTCCCGACGGCCTGGAGCGACTTAGTGAGGAAGTGGAGCGGCTGACGGACATCGCCGAGCCCCGCGAGCTGGATGAGTCTGACCTACCCGAACGGTCCGACATCGAAGCCCAAATCAAGGGCGTGGAGACCGCCCTGCGCGAGTTGGAGCAGAGACTGGAGCGTTTGTCTCGAGACCAGACTGCGGCCCGGGAGGAGCTGGCGGGCATCAATGCTGCTGCTCGTGCGCGTGAGGAGCGGCTGACGGATCTGGCGAAGGCTCTTCCTCCGGTCGAGGAGAGATCGAACCGGCTGTTGGAGCTGGAGAACGCCGTTGCCGCAGCCCAGCAGGCAAGGAACGAGGCCATTCGCGAGCGGAGCGCGTGGCGCGAAAAAGCGCCCGATGATGCAGCCATGAGTGCGCTCGAATCCGCGTTGGCACAGGCGCGTCGCCATCAGCAGAGTGCTGCCGATGAAATCGCTCGGGTGGAACGTGATCTGGCGGTCCTCGAAGCCCAGCTTGATCGCGACCGGCAGGACGGGATCGCGGCCAAGGTGAAGGCGCTCGAAGGCGAGCTGGCGGCGCACGAAGAGCAGGTCCGACGGTTCGAGCGCGAGGTTGCCGCGATCAACCTGCTGCTCGAGGCGTTATCCACGGTCGAGCAGCAATCGCGCGAACGCTATTTCCAACCGGTCCTGCAACGGCTCGACCCCTACATGAACCTGGTATTCCCGGGCGCCAAACTTGGGCTCGACCGAGATTTCAGGGTGGAGGCGATCGATCGCGGTGCAATTCGCGAGCAGATCGGTTTGCTCAGTGACGGAACGCAGGAGCAGATTGCAGTCCTTGCTCGCCTGGCGTTTGCGCGATTGCTGGCCGATGCCGGACGGCCAACTCCGCTCATACTTGACGACGCGCTCGTTTACTCCGACGACGATCGCATCGAGTCGCTCTTCGACGCACTGCGGCAGGCCGCCGAGGCCCATCAGGTCATCGTCTTCACATGCCGCTCCAGGACCTTCGCGCAGCTTGGCGGGACGCGGCTGAGCGTTGCCCCGTGGACGGTCCAGTGAGACCTGGATTGGGCGGCGCTCCGAGCCGGCAATAACGCCAGTTCGTCGACGGAGCTCAATCGTAAGCGGGGGCCGGCTCGGCAGGCAGCTCCGGCCTCTGGACCCCTGCCAGCGGGTCCTCGAGCCGGCGGGACTTGCCCTCGAAATAGGCGCCCTGCTCGATGGCTAAGGACTTATGATAGATGTCGCCTTCGACCTTGCTCTCGGCCTGCAGCATCACCTTCCGGCCGCGGATCGAACCCTCGACCGTTCCCCGAACGACGACCTCCTCGGAGACGATTCCACCAGTGACCCTCGCGCCCTCGCCGATCACGATGTGGCTACCGTGGATATCGCCTTGCACTTCGCCATCGACCTGGACCTGACCGTTCGAAACAAGGTCGCCGATGATGACGAGGTCCGGACCTATGATCGAGACGCTGGCCCCGTTACGCCCGACCCGGCCGGCAGAAGAACCGGCTCCGGACGCACCAAACGCGCCATCTTTCTCCGGCTTCTTGTTGGAAAAGCTGGGCAACATTGAAACTACCTCCACTCGCTCTCGTCACTCCCCCGGGACGGGCAAGCGGGCCGATCGCACCCCCGCGTACGATTGCCACTCCCCCCTGGGCTGCAGGTTAGCCGATGCAGCACACAATCATCCTAGCATGCGTCCGAATGGTGGTCACCGCCGCTGAGGAAGCAAACAGGCGTCATGGTCGAGGTCGGCTCGTCAGCTCCCGGACGGCCTTCAGCACGGCCTCGGCGTGGCCAGGCACCTTCACCTTGCGCCAGATCTTCGCGATCCTCCCTCGAGGGTCGACCAGAAACGTCGACCGCTCGACGCCCATGTACTTCCGGCCATACATGGATTTTTCCACCCAGACGCCATACGCAGTCGCTGCCGACTTCTCCTCATCCGCCGCCAGCTTAAGTTGCAGGCCGTGCTTACTGCTGAACTTGGTGTGAGACGCCACGCTGTCTGGTGAAATCCCGATGACCTCAGCGCCCGCGTCTGCGAACTCGGCCCTCAGCGCATTGAAGTCGCGCGCTTCCGCGGTGCAGCCGGAGGTGTCGTCCTTCGGATAGAAGTAGACGACCACGGGCTTTCCCTTCAGCCTGCTCAGGCGAACGCTGCCATCTTCTGTGGGCAGTTCGAAATCTGGTGCTGCATCGCCTTCCTGCACCATGAGATGCCTTTCTTTCGACGCTTTGCGCTCTCACATCGTTCGTGGACGTAACGTATCAGGTCGCGGGGCCGCAAGGGTGATTTCTCGGTCAGAGTTGGCGTGCCGGCAGCTGCGCCAGTCGAGCAGCCAGCGTGCCGGGCGTCCTTGACTGCGCCTGCGTTCTGCCTTGCCGACGCGTGAGCCGCGTCTGAGCACTTGACGGCACGTTGACGGACAGAGGAACGAGCTTGACCACACGGCCACGTGACATCACTGGCCCCTTGCGCCGTACGCGGCAGGCAGGCAGCATGAACCCACATGTGCAGCGCGCATTGGTTGTAGGCCGGGCCCTCGCAAAGCCGTGCTGGACCTGCGGAAAATTCCTCCTTCCCGTTGTGCTTCTGCTGGTGCTGGCGGTTGGCGCCTTTTACGTGCGCATCCTCTACGGCCCGATCTCGCTCAAGGCCATTGCGGGACCCGTCGCGCGCAGCATTGCAGCAGAAATGCCGGGGCTCGGCGTCAGCATCGAAGATGCCTTGGTGCGCCTCGACGAGCAGGGCGAGCTCGAGTTCCGGCTGCGCAACGTGCGCTTGCTGGATGAACTGGGCAGCCCGGTGGCGGTCGCGCCGCTTGCGGCCGTCGAGCTTAGCACGGAAGGGTTGTGGTCGGGACGCCTGTCGCCGGACAAAGTCGTCCTGATCGAACCGCGCCTGCTCCTCACCTATTCGCAGGACGGGGGGCTTTCCTTCAGCTTCACGCGTCCAGCCGGGTCCGCCGGCCAAGGCGTGCCCGGCGGCAGCGACGTGCAGACGCTCCCTACCGAGCAGAGCTCCGGCGAGGGCCGCGATGCGGGATCCGGGCTTCCGGTGGCGTTGAGGCAGCTCGGCCTCGCCCGGGTGATCGCGGAGGCCTCTGCCCGGGCAAGGCAGCGCATGGATGCGACGTCCTTCCTGCGTCAGATCGGGCTGCGCGACGCGACGCTGATCGTCGATCACGCCGGGGAGCAGAAGGTCTGGCGCGTGCCTCAGGCCGACGTCGCGCTCTCGCACAAAAAGCTGCGCAGTCTCATCGAGGGCAGCGTCACCGTCGACTCCGGGGGCCGCCCGTGGACGCTCCAGTTCTCGTCCGAGGCTTCGGGGGAAACGGAACAGGTGAACCTGAAGGCCTCCGTCCGCGACCTGATACCCAGCGCGCTGGCGGATACATTTCCCGCCCTCTCGCCGCTGCATTTCCTGAGCATGCCCGCGAGCGGAGATGTGAATCTGCAACTCACGTCACAGGGCAAGGTGCTCGGCGGCACGTTCTCTCTGGACCTTTCGCGGGGAGACATGTACCTGCCCTGGGCCGGGGACCTGCCCTTGCACTTCGAGGGGGGCAGCCTCGATCTGAGGTACGATCCTGCCGCGCGCAAACTGAGAATCGAGCCTTCCACGGTCAGGTGGGGCAAGAGTCGCCTGACGCTCGAGGGAGAGATCGCAAGCTCATTCGATCAGCGCGGCGAGGAAATCTGGGCATTCCGGTTGTCTGGAGTGGACGGCGAGCTCGCGCCCGAGGAGACCGATCGGGCTCCGGTTCCCGTCCAGGAGTGGCTCACGGAAGGCACAGTGTTGCCGGAGGAGGGCGCATTCTCTCTCCGTCAGAAGCTGGTCGCAGGGGGTGGCGAGCTTCATCTCACCGTGGACGTCGACGGGCAGGAAGGCGGCAGAGGCGCGCGACTCGAGGGCCAGATGGGCGCCATGCCTGTCGCAACCCTCCTCGGCATCTGGCCGCGTGCGCTCGGCACCGACATGCGCACCTGGATCCGCGACAGCATTCCGAGCGGCCGGGTGCTCGGTGGCAGCTTCAGATACATCGGCGGTTCTGAGGCCGCCGGCCAAGCTGCTCCCCAGCGTTTGTCGATCGCAGTGCAGGCCTCGGAGCTTCAGATGCGCCCGGGCTCCAAATTGCCGCCGATCGCAATCCCCAGTGCACTGATCCGCCTCGAGGGGTCGACGCTGGAGGTCACCGTTCCGGAGGCAGCAGTTGCACTTGCGAACGGCCGCAGTCTTTCTCTGAAGGCTGGTCGATTTATTGCCGTTGATCTCTTCTCGAGTCATTCGACCGCCGAGCTGGCGTTCCAGGGCGAGGGCTCGGTGGCGGCTCTGTTAGAACTGATTCGGCACGAGTCACTTGGCGGGGTGCAGCTCGGCGGCATCCAGACCGAGCACATCGAAGGCAAGGTCGAAGCTGCACTGACGATCAAGCTCCCGCTGAAAAGCGAGATCACGTTCGCAGATCTCAGCGTCGAGGGCCAGGGGCGGCTGACCGAGGCGCGCGCGCCGAAGCTGCTCGGCAACCATGATGCACAAGCGGCCACCGTGACGTTCGACATCACGGACAAGGCCATCGATGCCCGCGGCGACCTTTTGATCGCCGGCGTGCCGGTGAAGCTTGCCTGGCAGCACATTTTCGAAGCCCCTCCGGAGAAGCAGCCACCGCTCCGGCTGACGGCCACGCTGGACCGGACCGACCGGGATCAGCTTGACCTCGATCCGGGCCATCTGGTCCAGGGCGAGGTGCCCGTCGAAATCACGATCACCAGGAGCGCCGATGAGGAGCATCATGTTCACGTCTGGGCGGACCTGACCGGCGCGGACATGGTCCTCGACAACGTGGTCTGGCGGAAGCCGCCGGGGCGATCGGCCGTCATGCAGTTCGACATCGCGCGGGGCGGGCGTTATGCGCTGGAGCTGCAGAACCTCAAGATCGTCGGCGACGACATCGCAATCAGCGGTTGGATGGGGCTCGACGAGAAGGAGAAGATGCGGGAGTTTCATTTCCCGGAGTTCTCGGCGAACATCATCACGCGCCTCGATGTCCGTGGTGTTCTGAAGGAGAACGGCGTCTGGGACGTCAAAGCTAACGGTCCGACCTATGACGGCAGGGACGTTTTTCGCGCGCTCTTCTCCGTCGGGGAGCTGAGCCTGGATCGACCCGAGGAGCGCAGGCACATGCCCGGCCTCGATCTCGAGGCGGAAATCGCGACGGTCGTCGGCTTCTCGGATGTCTCGCTGCGGAACCTGAAACTGAAAATGTCGCGGCGCGACGGCAAGCTGACGCAGCTCAACGCCCGCGGTAATCTGGACGGCGGCAAACCGCTCGACGTCGAGCTGCGCCGGGCACCCGATCAGTCACGCGTCCTGGTGGCGGTGACGGATGATGCCGGCCGGGCGTTCCGGCTCGTCGATTTCTACCCGAGCCTCGTCGGCGGCCGTATGCGGCTGGAGGTCAATCTCGATGGGCGCGGGGCGGCTGAAAAAACGGGCCTGCTGAGGGTCGAGCGCTTCCGCATTCTCGGCGATCCGATCGTCAGCGAAGTGTTGCAGGTCCCGGATGAAACGCGGCCCTATGTTGGTCAGCGGCGTCAGCGCGTGGTTCGCCAGACCTTCGACTTCGACTGGATGCGTGTCCCGTTCTCCCTGGGTCATGGACAGTTCGTGATGGGCGACTCGGAGATCAGAGGACCGCTGGTCGGCGCGACGCTGCGCGGCAAGGCCGACTTCCGCTCCCGGCAGGTGAACATCGGCGGCACTTACGTTCCGCTGCAGGGACTCAATTCCGCCATTGGCTTCATCCCGGGTCTCGGTCAGATCCTGGCCGGCCCGAAGGGGGAGGGAATTCTCGGAATCACGTTCGCGATCAGGGGTCCCATGGCACAGCCGGACGTGCTGGTGAACCCGCTGTCGCTCGTTGCACCGGGCATCTTCCGCGAAATGTTTCAGATGACCCCGGATCAGAGCGTGACGCCGCCTCGCACGGCTCCCCGGGGTCGCTCGTCAGGCCAGGCACCGGGTTCATCAGCTGCGTCGACTGCCGCCCGCCGCACGGGTGCCGTCCAGTCCGATGTCGTTTCCGGCTGGTCCTCCGAGACCAGGAAGAACTAACCGGCTCGGGGGCAATGCTTGCGCCGCGCGAACGCCCGCAAGCTCAGGCTCGGACGGGCCGTAGCAGCACGTGGCGCTTCTTCCCGAGTGAGAGCTTGATGACGCCTTCGGCGGTCAAATCGGCGCGCGTGAGTTGCGCCTTCTCATCCTGGACGACTTCATCGTTGACCCGCAGGCCCCTGCCCTGGATCTGCCGTCGCGCCTCGCCGGTGCTTTTGACGAGCCCGGCGCTGACGAACGCCTTAAGCACGCCCAGCCCGGCATCGATCGTGCTCGCAGGGATGTCCACGGTCGGCAATCCGGCCGCGAGGGCGCCCTGCTCGAAGATCGCGCGCGCTGTTTCCGCAGCGGCCTCGGCCTTCGCGCGGCCATGGATCAGGGCCGTGGCCTCGGTGGCCAGCACCTTCTTGGCCTCGTTGATCTCGGCGCCCTCGAGCGACGCCAGCCGCTTGATCTCAGTGAGCGGCAGCGTCGTGAAGAGCTTCAGGAACCGCTCGACGTCGCCATCCTCCGTATTGCGCCAGAACTGCCAGTAGTCGTAAGCGCTGAGCTGGTCCTCGTTGAGCCAGACGGCGCCAGCAGCGGTCTTGCCCATCTTGGCACCGGAGGAGGTCGTCAGCAGCGGAGTGGTGAGCGCATAGAGCTGATGCGTGCCCATGCGGCGACCCAGATCGATGCCCATGACGATGTTGCCCCACTGATCCGAGCCGCCCATCTGCAGGTTGCAGCCGTAGCGTCGGGCCAATTCTACGAAGTCATAGGCCTGCAGGATCATGTAGTTGAATTCGATGAACGACAGCTCCTGCTGGCGCTCCAGCCTGAGCCGCACCGAGTCCATCGTCAGCATGCGATTGACCGAGAAATGGCGGCCGACATCGCGCAGAAATGCAATGTAGTTGAGCGGCGCCAGCCATTCGGCGTTGTCGACCATGATGGCGTCGGTCGCCCCGTCTCCGAACTTGAGGAACTTCGAGAAGACGGTCTTGATGCTCTCCTTGTTGGCATCGATCTGCTCGATCGAGAGGATGCGGCGCGTTTCGTCGCGACCAGACGGGTCGCCGACCCGTGTCGTGCCGCCGCCCATCAGCGTGATCGGCTTACCCCCGCCCGACTGCTGCAGCCAGTGGAGCATCATGATCGAGAGCAGGTGCCCGACGTGCAGCGACGGCGCCGTGCAGTCATAGCCGACATAGGCGATCACCTCGCGCCTGGCGGCAAGGGCATCCAGCCCCTCGAAGTCGGAGCACTGGTGAATGAAGCCGCGCTCGGAGAGGATTCGCAGGAAATCGGAAGCGGGTGCGGGCATGGGACCTGGTGCGCCGGGTATCGGCGTCTCGAGTTTCGCTTTACGATGGCGGTTGACGCGGGAACATGCACGGGAAGGTGCGGATGGGCAAGCTCCTACGAGCGTTGGGCCTCATGAGCGGCACGTCGATGGACGGAATTGATCTCGCGCTGATCGAGACCGACGGCGAGAATCAGGTCGCCCGGCGCCAGCACGGCTCGTGCGCCTATCCGCCGGAGTTCAGGGCCCGCTTGCGTGCCGCTCTCGCGGACGCGCGCCTGCTGACGGACCGGATCGCCCGGCCTGGCTGTCTGGCCGACGTGGAGCGTGCGTTGACCGAACGGCATGCCGAGGCCGTTTCGGCGTTTCTGTCCGAACATGGCATCCGGGCGGCGGATGTGGACGTAATCGGCTTCCACGGCCAGACCGTCCTCCATCGGCCAGCCGTGCCGGGTGATTTTGGAGTGCCTTCGCCCGGGTTGACCGTCCAGCTCGGCGATGGTGGTCTGCTCGCACGCCTGACCGGCATCGACGTGGTTTATGACCTTCGCGCGGCCGATGTCGCAGCAGGCGGGCAGGGGGCGCCGCTCGCGCCAGTATATCATCGTGCGCTGGCGGCGCGATTGCCGCAGCGCCCCGTCGCCTTCCTCAATATCGGTGGGGTCGCCAACGTCACGTGGGTCGGGGAGAACGGGCGCCTCATCGCGTTCGATACCGGTCCAGGAAACGCGCTGATGGACGACTGGGCGTTGCGCCACACTGGCCGGGCCTGTGACGTCGACGGCGAGCTGGCCCGCTCGGGCAAAGCCGACGAGGAGGTGCTGCGGCAATACCTGATGCACCCTTACCTGGAGCGGCCCGTGCCGAAATCCCTGGATCGGAATGATTTCACGCTGGACCTGGTCGAGGGACTTTCTGCCGCCGACGGTGCCGCAACGCTTGCGGAGCTGACCGCGGTGGCTGTCGCGCGCAGCCTGAGCTGGCTCCCGGCTCCGCCGGCCCTGTGGCTCGTGACTGGCGGCGGCCGGCGCAACAAGCACATCATGGAGCTGCTCGCCTGGCACCTCGAGGCGCCTGTCGCCCCCGTGGAGGCCGTCGATCTCGACGGTGACAGCATGGAGGCCGAGGCATGGGCCTATCTGGCCGTCCGTTCCCTCGCGAGCTTGCCGATCACTTATCCGGAGACGACCGGCGCCCCGCGGCCGCTGACCGGTGGCGTGCTGGCACCCGCGCCGAAATGACTGCCGACCAGCACCGCGAATCGTGTGCGGCGCTAGCGGCCCAGAGCGGCTGACTTACTCTCTACTTCTCCTCGGCTTTCGCGCGCAGGATCTCGGCGAGGCGGCGGTCGATGTACTTGCCGACGACCTCCTTGAGTGCCGCGATCTTATCCTCGCCTTCGAAGAAGTGGTTCGCGCCGGGTATGATCTCGTGCTCGAGCTTGATCCCCCTCTGGGTCTTCGTCTTGGCCGCGAGCTCCGCAACGGCGGCCGATGGCACGACCCTGTCCCGCTCGCCGTTGACCAAAAGGCCGGACGCAGGGCAGGGGGCGAGGAACGAGAAGTCGTACAGGTTCGCAGGCGGCGCCACGCAAATGAAAGCATCGATTTCCGGCCGCCGCATCAAAAGCTGCATCGCGATCCAGGTGCCGAACGACACGCCGGCAATCCAGCAGCTCTTCGCCTCCGGCTTTGCCATCTGCAGCCAATCGAGAGCGGACGCAGCATCAGCCAACTCACCCGGCCCATTGTCGAAGAAGCCCTGGCTGCGCCCGACGCCGCGGAAGTTGAACCGCAGTACGGAGAAGCCGCGTTCGGCGAACGCATAATAAAGGTGATAGACCACCTGATTGTTCATCGTCCCGCCGAATTGCGGGTGGGGATGCAGGATCAGCGCAATAGGGCTATCGCGCGCCGGCTCGTGGTGATAGCGGGCTTCGAGTCGGCCGGCAGGGCCGTTGATGATCAACTCAGGCATCTCTGTTTCGAGCTTCCTCGTAAATTGCCGTCACTCTTGTCTTTATCTGGGAACCAAGATCTGGGAACCAAGCTCAGCACGTACAGCTCTCGTCACGGTGTCGCGCATCAGCCCTTCATTGAAACTTGACTTCGGTGCTCGGAATTCCCATAGTCCGGCAAGATTAGAAGGGTTCAAAGATCCGCGGACACGCCGATGGAGCAGGTCTGCGGGCTCGCCCTTCTAGCACGACTGCCGTTGATCATTGCAACACCTGCGTGTCGCGGCAATCAGACTATCGAGCCGGTGATTTTGTCGGGCGGAGTGCGTCAGTGGAGCTGAATACGCGAGGACGGTATGCCGTGATGGCAATGGCCGACCTCGCCAGTCACGAGGGCGAGGGTGCGGTGCCGCTGTCGGCAATTGCCGAGCGTCAGCATCTGTCCATCGCATATCTCGAGCAGATCTTCCTCAAGCTGAGGCGCGCGGGCCTGGTGGAGAGCGCGCGTGGTCGCGCGGGCGGCTACAGATTGGGCCGACTGGCCTCCGAAATCACGGTCGCCGAGATCATGCATGCCGTCGAAGAAGAAACGCGCATGACGCGCTGTATGGGCGACGATGACGTCGGCTGCATCGGCGAAGAAAAGTGCATTGCCCATAATCTCTGGCACGCGCTCGGTGACCATATCCGGGTCTTTCTTTCGAACGTGAGCCTCCGCGAGGTGCTCGACGGGGTGCCTCCGGAAAAGCGTGCGCCGCGGATCGCAAGCAAGATGGACGTCGCGGCCCAATGACCTCTGCGCGCACATATCTCGACCACAACGCGACAGCACCGCTGCGGCCGGAGGCGCGGGCGGCGATGCTCGATGCGCTCGATACGCTCGGCAACCCTTCCTCGGTGCATGCCGAAGGCCGGCGCGCTCGGGCGATTGTGGAGGAGGCGCGCGAGCGCGTGGCCGCGCTGGTCGGCGTCTCTCCGGCGCAGGTGGTCTTCACGAGCGGAGCGACAGAGGCCAACTGCGCGGTTCTGCGCGCCGGGTGGGGGTCGATCCTGGTTGCCGGCATAGAGCACGAGTCCGTGCTGGCCCCGGCGCGAGCCAGCGGCGCTGCTATCGTCGAAGTCCCTGTCGATGCCAACGGCAGGATCGCGCTGTCGGTCATTTCGTCAGCTCTCAATCGAAGTGGATCGGGCAAGTCGGCTCTTGCCCTGCAGCTTGCCAATAATGAAACCGGGGTCATTCAGCCCGTTGCCGAAGCCGCTGCGGTCGCGCGTGAGCACGGAATTTGCGTCCACTCGGATGCCGTCCAGGCTGCGGGTCGGATGGAGCTGGATTTCGAGACCCTTGGGGTCGATACGTTGAGCCTTTCCGCCCACAAGCTCGGCGGTCCGAAGGGCGTCGGCGCTCTCGTTCTGAGGGAAGGTTTCGACATCGCGCCACTCGTCGTGGGTGGCGGGCAGGAGCGGCGGCGGCGGGCCGGCACCGAGAACGTGGCGGGCATCGCAGGTTTCGGCGCGGCGGCGTCAGCCGCCAAACGCGATCTCGCGGACATGGGCCGGATCGCGGCGCTGCGGGACCGGCTGGAGTCCGAAGCCTTGGCCATGGCGCCGGAAGCGCTGGCGATCGGTTCGGGGGCGGAGCGCCTGCCCAATACGACTTGCCTCGCGCTCCCAGGCCTGTCGGCCGAGACGCTGGTGATCCGGTTCGACCTGGCGGGCGTTGCCATCAGCGCGGGGGCAGCCTGCTCATCGGGCAAGGTCGGCGTGAGCCCGGTGCTCACTGCAATGGGCTTGCCGGAGGATGTGGCGCGGTCGGCCATCCGGGTGAGCCTCGGGTGGACGACGACCGAGGCCGACGTGGACGAGTTCCTGGCGGCGTGGGGCAGCATTGTCGGGCACGGCGGCCGGGAACGAGCTGTGGCCTGAGATAGTCGGTATCCAAGAACGGGTTCGTACGGAGAAGATAATGGCAGTCCAGGAGACGATCGAGCAGGTCCGGAAGATCGACGTCGACCAGTACAAGTACGGTTTCGAGACGAAGATCGAGATGGTGATGGCCCCGAAGGGCCTCAACGAGGACATCATCCGCTTCATCTCGGGCAAGAAGGGCGAACCGGAGTGGATGCTCGAGTGGCGGCTCGAAGCCTACCGCCGCTGGCGGACGATGACGGAGCCGACATGGGCCAAGGTCCGCTACCCCAAGATCGACTTCGAGGACATCCATTACTACGCGGCGCCGAAGAGCATGGAGGGTCCGAAGAGCCTCGACGAGGTCGATCCGGAGCTGCTGCGCACGTATGAGAAGCTCGGCATTCCGCTCAAGGAGCAGGAGGTCTTGGCTGGCGTTCAGGGAGCGCCGAAGGTGGCCGTCGATGCCGTGTTCGACAGTGTTTCCGTGGTCACCACGTTCAAGGAGCAGCTTGCCAAGGCGGGCGTGATCTTCTGTCCGATCTCGGAAGCCATCCGCGAATATCCTGAGCTCGTGAAGAAGTATCTGGGCTCGGTGGTGCCGCAGTCCGACAACTTCTACGCGGCGCTGAACTCGGCGGTGTTCTCCGACGGCTCGTTCGTCTACGTGCCGGAGGGCGTGCGCTGCCCCATGGAGCTTTCCACCTATTTCCGCATCAATGCGCAGGAGACGGGGCAGTTCGAGCGGACGCTGATCATCGCCGACAAGGGCGCGTACGTCTCCTATCTCGAGGGCTGCACCGCGCCGACGCGAGACGAGAACCAGCTTCACGCGGCCGTCGTCGAGCTGATCGCGCTCGATGACGCGGAGATCAAGTACTCGACGGTGCAGAACTGGTATCCGGGCGACAAGGACGGCAAGGGCGGCGTCTACAACTTCGTCACCAAGCGTGGCGACTGCCGCGGCCGCAATGCCAAGATCTCCTGGACGCAGGTGGAGACCGGGTCTGCCATCACCTGGAAGTACCCGAGCTGCATCCTGCGCGGGGACAACTCGCGCGGCGAGTTCTACTCGATCGCCATTTCGAACGGCTACCAGCAGGTCGACAGCGGCACGAAGATGATCCACCTCGGCAAGAACACGTCGAGCCGGATCATCTCGAAGGGCATCGCGGCCGGCTACTCGCAGAACACCTATCGCGGGCTCGTCTCGGCACACCGCAAGGCGACGAATGCGCGGAACTTCACCAACTGCGACAGCTTGCTGATTGGCGACAAGTGCGGCGCGCACACGGTGCCGTACATCGAGGCGAAAAACTCGACGGCACACTTCGAGCACGAGGCGACGACGTCGAAGATCTCCGACAACCAGCTCTTCTACTGCATGCAGCGGGGCCTGTCGGAGGAGGAGGCCGTGGCGCTCATCGTCAACGGCTTCGTGCGTGACGTCATTCAGCAGCTGCCGATGGAATTCATGGCCGAGACGCAGAAGCTGATCGGTATCAGCCTGGAAGGCTCGGTCGGTTAGCGAACTAGAAGATGGAGCTGCCGGTCCGGCACGGGCCGGCAGCCGAGTGACGTGGGGCGCGTGGACGAAAGAGGGCAAGCGTCGGGGCGATACGGACGAGAGCCGAGGCCCTGGAGTTCAGTGGAGGAAGCGGAAATGTCCAGCGATGTCGCCCAGCTCGAACAGGCTTGGCTGCAGGCCGAAACAGCAGCCGATGCCCTGAAGCAGGAGGCCCTCAAGGCCCATGCGGAGCTGGCGCGGATGCAGCAGGCCCTTGGAGGGGATGGCAACGACGTCAGCGTGCTCGTCGCATCGATCGAGCAGCTCAAGGCGCGCCAGGAGGAAGCGGAGCGGACGGCGAGCGCCGCCTTCGACCGCTACTGGATGGCGCAGCAAGGCAATGGAAAGGATACCGGGTCCGCCTACGCGTGAGTCGGATCCAGTAGCGAAAATGGGCCGGCAATGCGCCGCCCGAAGGAGAGACGTGGAAATGCTTGAGATCCGGAACTTGCATGTGAAGATCGCGGACGAGGACACCGAGATCCTCAAAGGTGTGGACCTCGTCGTGCCCAAAGGTGAAGTGCACGCGATCATGGGCCCCAACGGCTCGGGCAAGTCCACGCTCGCCTATGTTCTTGCCGGTCGCGACGACTACGAGGTGACCGAAGGCGACATCCTGTGGAATGGCGAAAGCCTCCTCGAGATGGAGCCCGACGAGCGCGCCGCCAAGGGCGTGTTCCTGGCGTTCCAGTACCCGATGGAGATCCCAGGGGTCGCCGGTCTCACGTTCCTGCGGACGGCGCTCAACGCGCTGCGCAAGAAGCGCGACCAGGCCGAGCTGACGACGCCGGAGTTCATGAAGCTCGTGCGCGATCGTGCGGCCAAGCTCAACATCGACGTCGAGATGCTGAAGCGCCCCGTCAACGTCGGCTTCTCCGGCGGCGAGAAGAAGCGCTCCGAGATCCTGCAGATGGCGCTGCTCGAGCCGAGCATGTGCGTGCTCGACGAGACCGACTCGGGCCTCGACATCGACGCGCTCCGGATCGTGGCGGACGGCGTCAATGCGCTGCGCAGCCCGAACCGGGCGATGCTGGTCATCACACACTATCAGCGCCTGCTGAACTACATCGTGCCCGACAAGGTGCACGTCCTGGCGCACGGCCGCATCCAGCGGACGGGCGACAAGGAGCTGGCCGTGGAGCTCGAGCGGTCCGGCTATGCCGAGTTCACGAAGGCGGCGTAAGGCTGAGCGGGTGTTGACGAGATGAACGTGGGCTTGACGAAAACGAAGGCCGAGCAGGCCTTCACGGAATCCTTCGATGCGGTCGCTGCCCGGCTTCCGGGCAGCGGAGCCGTCCGCGAGCTGCGTCGCCAGGCGATCGGCACTTTTGCTGCGCTCGGGCTTCCGCACAGGCGCATCGAGGAGTGGAAGTATACGGATCTCCGCAGCTTCCTGAAGGAAGCGTTCGCGCCGGCCGCCGGGAGGCCGGCGCCGCTGAGCGAGGCGGACATCAATGCTGCACTCGGGCCGCTGGCCGAGATCGAGGCGCACCGAATCCTTGTCGTCGACGGCGCCTTCGATGTGGGGCTTTCGGCCAAACAGCTCCCGGACGGCCTGACGGTCAAGCCGCTGAGCGAGGCCCTGGCCGAGTCGCCCGACAAGGCCGAAAACCTCGTCCGTATGAAGCGTGACACGGACGCGATCGAGGCACTCAACTCGGCCTTTGCGACGGATGGTGCCGTGGTGCGGGTCGCCGACAACACCGTGCTCGACAAGCCGTTGCTGCTCGTCTTTGCGCGCGCTGGCAAAGACCGCAAGTCGGTAACGACGCGCAATGTCGTCGACATCGGCAAGGGTGCGAAGGTGACGCTGATCGAGGCTTTCGTGCCGCTCAACGGCGCGGCTGACGAGGATCAGCACAACGCGGCGACCGAAATCGCCGTCGGCGACGGCGCGGCGGTGGCGCACATCAAGGCCATCATCGAGAACGGCAAGGCGGTGCATCTCGGCAGCGCCACGGCCGAAATCGGCGCCGAGGCGAGTTATCGTGCCTTCCAGCTCACCGCTGGTCCGGGGCTTGCGCGCAACCAGATCTTCGTCACGTTCAATGGCGAGGGCAGCAAGCTCGATTGCTCGGGCGCCTTCCTGGCGGCGAACAACGAGCATATCGACACGACGCTGGTGGTGGATCATGCGGTGCCGCACTGCGAGAGCCGCGAGCTCTACAAGGGCGTGCTGGACGGGCGTGGACGCGGCATTTTCCAGGGCAAGGTCATCGTGCAGCCCGGCGCGCAGAAGACCGACGGCAAGCAGATGGCGCAGGCGCTGATGCTGTCGCCGGATGCGGAGTTCGACAGCAAGCCCGAGCTCGAGATCTACGCCGACGACGTGATCTGCGGCCACGGCTCCACCTCGGCGCAAATCGATCCGGATCATATTTTCTATTGCAAATCGCGCGGCATTCCCGAGCCAGAGGCGCGGGCCCTCCTCATCGAGGCCTTCGTCGGGGAAGCCATGGACAAGGTCGAGGACGAGGCAGTGCGCGACGCGCTGATGGAAACGGCGCGCCGGTGGCTGAACCAGAGGACGGCTTCATAAGGGCCGGATCAGGTGTGACACAGACAGCGGCAACTGCGACCGGCAGGCGGTTCGACGTCGAGCGCTATCGCGCCGATTTCCCGATCCTGTTCCGCGAGGTCTACGGCAAACCGCTCGTGTACCTCGACAGCGCGGCATCGGCGCAGAAGCCGCTGTCGGTGATCGAGGCGATGGATCACACGCTGCGCTTCGAATACGCAAACGTGCATCGCGGCATCCACCTCCTCTCCAATACGGCGACCCAGAAATACGAGGATGCGCGCGAAACGGTTCGCCGCTTCCTCAATGCGCCGTCTGCGGAGGAGATCGTTTTCACGAAGAACGCGACCGAGTCGATCAACCTGGTCGCGTATTCCTTCGGCCTCGCGAACATCCAGGAAGGCGACGAGATCGTGCTCTCGATCATGGAGCACCACTCGAACATCGTCCCCTGGAACTATCTGCGCGAGCGCAAGGGCGCGGTGCTGAAGTGGGTGCCGATCTCGGACAGGGGCGAGTTCCTGCTCGACGAGTTCGAGCGGCTGCTCAGTCCGCGCACGAAGATCGTAGCGGTGACGCACGTTTCGAACGTGCTCGGAACCGTTGTACCGGTCAATGAGGTCTGCCGGATCGCGCGCGAGCGCTGTATCCCGGTGCTGATCGACGGCTCTCAGGGGGCGGTCCATCTGCCCGTTGATGTCCAGGACATCGGCTGCGATTTCTACGCATTTACGGGCCACAAGGTCTATGGGCCGTCCGGCATCGGCGTGCTTTGGGGCCGCAAGGCGCTGCTCGAGGCTCTGCCGCCGTTCCTCGGCGGCGGGTCGATGATCGAGAGCGTCACGGTGGACGGCATCACGTATGGCCAGCTGCCGAACAAGTTCGAGGCCGGCACGCCGCCGATCGTCGAGGCGATCGGGCTCGGCGCGGCGCTCAACTACATGATGCAGATCGGCCGGGATGAAATAGCCGCCTACGAGAGCGAGCTCGTCAAGTACGCCCACGAGCGGCTAGGCGACTACAACTGGCTCAAGATCTTCGGCACCGCGCCGGACAAGGGGGCGATCGTATCGTTCAGCGTCGAGGGCCTCCATCCGCACGACGTCTCCACGATCGTCGACCGCTCGGGGATCGCCATTCGTGCCGGCCACCACTGCGCGCAGCCGCTGATGGACCGCTTTGGCGTGCCGGCGCTGTGCCGGGCCTCTTTCGGGCTTTACAACATGAAGGCCGACGTCGATGCGCTAGCGGCCGCCTTGGTTCGCGCTCACGAGTTCTTCGCCTGAGCGCCAGAGGAGTTGATGCGATATGGACGAGAAGCACCGTGAGCGGGACGTGCTTGAATTCATTTCGGAATCTCCGTCCGAGAGAGCGGAGCCCGATACGGAGCGACGCTCGGCGCCGAGTGTCGCGGCGGGAGGGACGCCGGTCGAGGGCAGCGCTCTCTCGTCCGAGGAGCTGGAGCAACTGACTGCCGACATCATCGGGGCGCTGAAGACAGTCTACGACCCCGAGATTCCGGCCGACATCTACGAGCTGGGGCTCATCTACAAGATCGACGTCGACGACAACCGCAACGTCAGCATCGAGATGACCCTTACGGCGCCGGGCTGCCCGGTGGCCGGCGAAATGCCGACTTGGGTGGAGAATGCCGTGTGCTCGGTCCCGGGCGTCAGTGGCTGCACCGTGACCCTCACGTTCGATCCCCCCTGGGATATGAGCCGAATGAGCGACGAGGCGCGGTTGGCGATCAACATGTTCTGAGAGTCTTGAGCCGCGGGCGCCGCTCGCAAAGGCGGCGAAGCAATCTATATTGAGAGCATCCACGACCTTGAACCGTTGGATGGTGAGACGATGGCAACTGCAAAACCCAGGCCCAAGGTGATGACCTTGACGGACGCCGCCGCTGAGCGCGTGCGTCAGATCATGGCCTCCCGCCCGGACGTGGTGGGGTTACGCGTCGGCGTGAAGAACGGCGGCTGCGCCGGCATGGAATATACGATGAGCTGGGCCACCGAGCAGGACAAGCTCGACGAGGTGGTGGAGGACAAGGGCGTCAGGATCCTGATCGACCCCAAGGCGATCCTGTTCCTGCTGGGAACCGAGATGGACTACAAGGTCGACAAGCTTTCCTCGCAGTTCGTCTTCAACAATCCCAACCAGTCCAGCGCCTGCGGCTGCGGAGTGTCGGTCACCATTACGCCCGCTTCCAAGGAAAGCCTCGACACGGTCAGGGGCTGACCTGCCTATCTCGGCGCAATCCGCTTTCTTCGAAATCTCAGGCGCGACCGGAGCCTCTAAATGACCGACACTGCCCGTGACACTGAGGCCAGCGCCGGAGGCGAGGAGGCCTGGGTCGAGGAGGTCCTGAAATTCTGGTTCGAGGAGCTGCCGCACGAGGACTGGTTCCGAAAGAGCGACGCCACGGACGAGCTCATCCGCAGCCGTTTCATGAATGTGCACGAGCGGGTCGCGGCCTTGCCGGCTGATGCGGCCTGGACGAGCCCGCGGCGTGCGCTCGCCACGATCATCGTCCTCGATCAGTTTCCGAGAAATATGTTCCGTGGGACGCCGCGGGCGTTCGCAACGGATGGCAAGGCAGTTGAAGTGGCGCGCGGAGCCGTCGAGCGCGGGTTCGATAAAGCCTTCGACAAGGATGGCCGCGCGTTCATGTACCTGCCGTTCGAGCACAGCGAGGATCTGGCCGATCAGGAGCGGGCTGTGGAGCTTTTCACGCCTCTCGGCGATCCCGAGTACACGCGCTACGCCATTGCGCATCGCGACATCATCGCGCGGTTCGGCCGCTTTCCGCACCGCAATGCCGTGCTGGGCCGCCAATCGACCCCAGAGGAAGTGGAATTCCTCAAACAGCCCGGCAGCTCATTCTGACCGAGAGATTTGGCATGGGCAGCAGCGCCGAATTTCTTGAGCTGCTGCGTGACCAGCTGAGCGGGCTCGGACAGATCCAAGTCCGTCGCATGTTCGGCGGCGCCGGCCTTTATTCCGACGGCGTGATGTTCGCGCTGGTTTCGGACGACACGCTCTATTTCAAGACGGACGAAGCCAACGGCGGTTGCTTCGATGCCGAGTCACTGCCGCCGTTCAGCTACGGCACAAAGACCGGCCGCACCACGATCTCCTCGTATCGGCGCGCGCCGGACCGCCTGCTCGACGATCCTGACGAGCTCGTCGCCTGGGCCCGCGGCGCCCTGGCCGCGGCCCGTCGGGCACAACGGGCAAAGCCGAAGCGCATGGGCACTTCGGCTGGAAGCTCTGCTCGAATTGCTCGAATGAAGTGAGGAGGCGTCCCAAGCAGCGGATGCTTACTCGTTCGCCGCCTTTGCGACCCGGACCGGCTTACGCATGAAGGCCGGGATCTTGTCGGCGAACCCGACGTTTGCTGACTCCGGTCTGCGCTCCCGCGGCTGGCGGGTGCGGTGCTCCGGTGCGGGCTGTGGCGTTTCGACGGCCCGCGGCTTCGTCCGGGGTTTTTCGCGACGGGGCGCAGTCTCGAGAGGCTCGGCTGCCTCCTTCTGCGGCGGTTGCGCCTCCGCAGCGGGTTGTGCCGGTGCTGATTTCTCGCGCCGCTGCCGTTCACGCTTCGGCTTGGGCTCGGCCCGACCATTGGCGCGCCGCGCGTCGGATTTGCCGTTGCGGCGCCCGCGGCGCTTCCGAGCAGCTTCGGCGTAGTCCTCCTCCGTCGGCGGCTCGCCGATCCAGGTCGGCTGCTCGCCAGTGACCTGCTCGATCTGCTTCACAAGCTTGAGGTCTTCGCGCGTCACCAACGTCGCCGCGTAGCCTTCCCGGCCCGCGCGGCCCGTGCGCCCGATGCGGTGCACGTAGTCGTCAGCGGCCCACGGCACATCGAAGTTGAATACGTGGCTCACCTCGGGAATGTCGAGGCCGCGCGCCGCCACGTCGCTCGCTGCCAGAATGGTGATCTCGCCCGAGCGGAATGCGTCGAGCGTCTCCATCCGGCTCTTCTGATCCATGTCGCCATGGAGCGCGCCGGCGTTGAAGCCGTGCTTGAGCAATGACTTGTTCAGGATGGCGACGTCGCGCTTGCGGTTGCAGAAGATGATGGCGTTGCGGACGTCCTGGCTGCGTATGAGCTGGCGAAGCTGCTCGCGCTTTGCCCAGTCCTCGCTGTCGCGGCAGAACACGAAGCGCTGGGTGATGGCTTTGACCGTCGTCGCGGGGGGGGCCACCTCAATGCGGGCGGGATTGGTGAGGAAGTGATCGACCAGCCGCTGGATCTCAGGCGGCATGGTGGCGGAGAAGAAAAGGGTCTGCCGCTTCGGCGGCAGCAGCTTGCAGATTTTCTCGATATCCGGGATGAACCCCATGTCGAGCATGCGATCAGCCTCGTCGATGACGAGGATCTCGACTCCCATCAGCATCACGCGGCCGCGCTGGAAATGGTCGAGGAGGCGCCCCGGTGTGGCGATCAGCACGTCGACACCGCGGTCGAGCTTGCGGGTCTGATCGTCCATCGACACGCCGCCGATCAGCAGGGCGACGGTGAGCTTCTGATTGATGCCGTATTTTTCGAAGCTTTGGGCGACCTGAGCGGCCAGCTCGCGGGTCGGGGCCAGAATGAGCGAGCGCGGCATTCGCGCCCGTGCGCGGCCCGATTCCAAGCGGGTAATCATCGGCAGAACGAACGATGCCGTCTTGCCGGTGCCCGTCTGGGCAATTCCGAGCACGTCCTGACCCGTCAATGCGACCGGGATTGCTTCGGCCTGGATGGGAGTTGGTGATGTGTAACCGGCAGCCTCTACGGCAGCCAGAACCTTTTGGCTGAGCCCGAGCTCAGCGAATGTCTTCGTCGGCAAAAAAACCTCGTTCCTCGTCTGCGTTCACATAGGGCCGCGCACCTCTCAAGCGAGAGCGGCGACCGATCGAGCGCAGGGGGATACGGGATGCCAAAGTGGCAAAACAAGAAAAGCGTGCGTGAGAAAGGGACTAATGAATGCGATCCCCTGCGCTCACCACAGGCTCCTGCTGACATACATGGGTTCGAAACGCAAGAGAAACATGCGCCTTTAAGCCGCGCATCGGAGTCGCAGCCTCCGGTGCGGCATCTGACGGCCACACTCTGCCCGTAACTGTCTCCCACGAAACAGCTCTGGTGGCCTAGGCAATACAAGATCTCGCCAGACCGTCCGCCCATCAGCGGGCTGGAGCATTGGAGCTGAGAAGCGGAATCATGAGAGGTGCAGCATGCACATTCATCGACGATTTCTGACCACGGCCGCAGCGGCTGCCACCTTGCTGTGTGCGGTCGGGGCGAATGCGGCAACCGATCCGAAAGGCGTCTGGATCGACCACACCGGCCGCGGCGCCGTGGAGATCACCGACTGTAATGGCGCGCTGTGCGGGCGGGTTGTCTGGCTGAAGGATACGGAGAACGCAGAGGCGTGCGGCATCCAGATCCTCGGCGATGTGAAGCCGGTTGGCGTAGGCGTCTGGGACAAGGGCTGGATTTACGATCCGGAACAGGACGCCAGGTTCAGCGTGGAGCTGAAGCCTATCGGGGAGGAGAAGCTGCAGGTAACGGGCTATCTCGGGACGAAGCTGCTCAGCGAAACGATGACGTGGACGCGCGCGCCTGCCGACCTGCAGCGTTGCGCCGGAGATATCGGCACCACGGCCGCCCTGTCTCCCAATGAAGACGCAGGCACGCCGGCGGCGGCCGGGACTGCGATCAGTCCGTCGAACGGCACCGCTGCATCGCCTGAGGGAAACAAATCCAAAGTCGAGTCGAAAACGGGTGCTGAAACCAAATCCGCTGCCGCGGACGGCAAGACGGTTCCTCGGAGCTCCACTGCATCGAAAACCGAGCCGAAGTCGGACCAGCCCGCGCGGAGCGCCTCCAAGCCTCAGGAGTGCGCGATCCGCACGCCCTGGGTGAGCTTCAGTTTCCCGTGCCCGGATTAGCCGGCTTTGTCAGATGCGCCGTTTCTGCGGCACATCGATCGGGAGAAATTCGACAGAGGACGGCATGATCGGCTGCGGATAGAGCTTCATCAGCTCCAGCACCGTCTTGGGCATGCCGACCTTGACGGGCAGGCCGAGATCCTGCGCTTCCGTTGCGGTGAGGGCGTAGTCGTGGGTCCAGTGGCCGCCAGCGAGCTTGTCGGCCAGCGCCTCTGCCGAGGCCTGGTCGAGGCGCGGGGTCAGCAGCTCCACGGCGCCGCGCTTGACCTGAGCCAAGGCTTTTTCTGCGACATCCGCGAGCACGAGCGTCAGGTCGAAGCTGGATTCCGGCGGCTTTGAATCCCTCGCCTTGACGATGCTCGCCGCCGGCAACCCGGCGATCTGGGGGTCGATCGGGCCGAGCACGGAGAACTCTCCGAGAACGATCTCGTCGGCCGCAAGCGCGATCAGCGTGCCACCCGACATCGCGTACACGGGAACGAAAACGGTGACCTTCGCCGGATGCGCTTCGATGGCACGTGCCACCTGCATGGCCGCGAGCACGAGGCCGCCCGGTGTGTGGATCACGAGGTCGATGGGGACGTCGGGCGGCGTCTCCTTGATGGCGGCAATGATGGTCTGCGCGTCCTCCATGTCGATGTGGCGGGAGACGGACAGGCCCAACAGGCTGCGGCGCTCCTGCCGATGGATCATGGTGATGACCCGCGTGCCGCGCGCCTTCTCCATGGCGCGGATGGCTTGTGCGCGCCGCATCGTCAGCCAGCGGCTGACGAGGAGCGGTTGCAGCACCGCGAACACCAGCAACAGCCAGAGAATCGACGAGAGGTCGAAGGTCATCGCGCGGGCTCCTGACGAGGTAAGGCTCAGGCCGAGCACGCAGCTCTGAGAGCAATATGCCTGATAGAGCTACTATACGATACTGCTGTCTTCTGGCCGGCAGGAGGCCTAGCTGGCCCGTTCACCATTTTTCAACTTATCGGCTGCGGCCCCGCGATGCTCGCTCGCGGGGCGGAACACGAACGAATGCAGGCACGTTCTCAGCATCGGTTGAACCGTGGAGGATTGAGGATGCGTACTCCTGCACTCGCAGCGTTGTCGCTCGCCATTCCGCTCCTGGCCGCTGCCGGCGGCACTCCGGCGGTCGCCGGCGGCTGGTGGGGTTGTGACCGGCCCGCCGCGTATTATTCGGCGCCGGTGCGCCCCTACCGATACTCATACTATGCGCCGTCCTACTATGTTCCTGCGCGGCCCTACTACTGGGGTTATGGCCCGCGCATCGTCGGCTATGGTCCCGGCCCCTACTACCGATATCGCCGGCCGCTCGGGTTCTACAGTGCCCCATACGCCTACGCCTATGGCCCGAGCGTTTCGATCGCTGTCGGGTTCTGAGACGAAATCGAGCCCACAAAAAGCGCACTGCTCCGGTCATCCTCCGGGGCAGTCAGTCTTGCCTGCATAATGGCTCGAGTCAGACGGTGACCGGGGCAAAGCGCGTGAGCATATCGGGCCCCATCTCTGCGACGAAGATGGACCCGTCCGGCGCCAGCGCTATTCCATGTCCTACCGTGCCGAAGGTCCGGCAGCGGCCGATGAGAACGCCTTCAGCCGAGAAATAAGACAGCCGCGGCGTCTGATCGGTGACGAGAACGCCACCGTCTGGCGTCGGCTCGACGTCCATCGGCTTGAACAGGCCGCTGATCTCCCCTTGCCATTGGCCGTCACGCGAAAGAATCTGCACGCGATTGTTCTCGCGATCGCCGACGAGCAGCCTGCCGGCGCGGTCGAAGACGACCGCATGCGGGGTGGAGAACGCGAGCTTGCCGCTGCCCGGCTTGCCCCAGGTTGCGATCCATGTGCCGTCGGCGGAGAACCGATGCACACAGGAGTTGCCGTATCCATCGCTGACGTACAGCTCGCCATCCGGCGCCTCGACGGCATCGGTCGGATGATTGAAGGGCTGGCCAAACCGCGGGCGGTCGCGGGCGCCGAGGATCTTCTCGCAGCGGCCGTCATCGCCTCTCAGCACGAAAATGCGATGGCCGTCGAAATCGGCGAGAAGCACGCGCCCGCTCGGCATGGCGCGGATGTAGTGTCCCGCCACGACGTCTGGCAACGACCATTGATCGGCCAGCGTGCCGTCGGGGTCGAAAACGAGAACCGCCGGATCGCTGCGCAGCAGAACGGCAATGCGCCCTGACGGCAAGACGGTGACGTCGGTGATCCCCGCGTAGCTCAAATGGCTCGGCAGCTTGCCCCAGGGGCGCTCGACCCGATAAAGCCGCTCGCCGAGGCCGACGAACTGGTCACGTGTACTCACGATTTCCCCTGACCTCTCGCGCTAGTGTCCTGATTCCGACAATTGCCGTCATTCCCGCGGAGGCGGGAATCCACGCACCTCGCTGCTCAAATGCGGAAACTTGCGTGGATGGCCGCCTCCGCAGCCATGACGGAGGAGGAAGTAAGCGCCCGTGACGGAACATCAGACCGATGGCCGGCGCAGGTGCCATTCGGTGGCGTTCTGATAGGCCCAGCCGATGCGCAGCGCGGTCGCCTCGTCATAGGGACGGCAGGCGATCTGAAGCGACGTCGGCAGCCCCTTGCTGTCGAAGCCGTTCGGCAGTGCGACACCACAGAGTTCGAGGAAATTGCCGAAGCGCGTGAAGTGCGCCGGCGCCGTCTTCTGATCGACCTCGTCGACGGGAATTGCCGTCGTCATCGTGGTGGGCGTGAGCAGCGCGTCGATGCCGTCGAGCGCCGCCAGGAACTGGCGCTTTCGGTCCTCTTTCGCCTGCAGGGCTTCCAGGTATTCCTTCGCCGTGACGCTACGGCCGGCGGCGATCCTCGGGCGAACGTCCGGGTCGAGCTGGGCGCTCTCGTCGTCGATCAGCTCATGCAGGATCGCGTAGCTTTCCGCCGCCATGATGCGCAGGTTGAGGGCCGCCACGTCAGCGAGCGCGAACGGCAGGGTGACATCGACTATTTCCGCGCCGAGACGGGCAAGCTCGTCGAGCGATCTGTCGTACGCGGCCAGAACTTCATCCGATGCGAACTGGCGTTCGGATTGCGGCATCCGGGCCAGACGCAGGCCGCGCACTCCGCGTTTCAGGGTCGGCATCGGGTCCGTGTAAGGCACGCCGCGGGTGCGAACGTCCATCGGGTCTTCGCCCTGCATCACGGTGTAGAGCAGGGCGGCGTCCTCCACGGTGCGCGTCATCGGGCCTGGTGTATCGAGTGTCGGGCTGAGCGGCAGCACGCCATAGGTGCTGACACGCCCGATCGTGGTCTTGAGTCCGGTGATGCCGCACCAGGATGCCGGCAGCCGCACCGAGCCGCCGGTGTCCGTACCGACTGCCCAAGGCGCGAGGCCGGCGGCAACGGACACGCCCGAGCCGGCGCTCGAGCCGCCGGGCGTACGAAGGCGCTCCAGGTCCCATGGATTCCAGGGCGTGCCGAGATGCGTGTTCGTTCCCCAGCCGCCCATTGCGAACTCGACCGTGTGCGTCTTGCCAAGCACGATCATGCCTTGCGCCATGAGACGCTTGGCGAGAGTGGCGGTGTAGGTTGAAACGCGGTTACGCCAAACCGCGCAGCCGCCGGTGGTGACCTTGCCTTCGATCTCGACGAGATCCTTGAGGGCGATCGGCACGCCGTGCAGCGGCCCGACCGCGTGGCCGGCGCGAATGGCGCGATCGGCCGCTTCGGCCGCGAGCCGCGCCTCTTCCGCATAGACCTGTACGTAGGAGTGGAGCTTCGAATCCTTGGCAGCGATCCGCTCGAGATAGGCGTCGACAACGTCGACGGGCGAAAGGCGGCGTGCGCTGATATCCGCAGCAAGCTGGCTGGCCGTGAGCTGGGTGGGGTCAGACTGTGCCATGAGGAGGGCTCCTGTCGAACATCGAGAGGGTGTCCGCAATCAGCGGGCGCTAAACATGGTTCTCGGCAACCAAGTGGCGATCTCAGGGAAGACCGTCAGAATGGCGACGGTGGCGCACAACAGCAGGAAGAACGGCAGCACCGAACGGGCGACGTAGAGAATGTCATGCCCGGTCAACCCCTGCACGACGAAGAGATTGAACCCGACGGGCGGCGTAAGCTGCGCGATCTCGACCACCAGCACGATGAAGATGCCGAACCAGAGCAGGTCGATATGCGCGGCCTGCACCATGGGCATGATGACGGCGGTGGTCAGAACGACCATCGAGATGCCGTCGAGGAAGCATCCCAGAATGATGTAGAGGATGGCCAGCGCGAAGATCAGCTGGTAGGCGGACAGGTTGAAGGTGCCAATCCATGAAGCGAGCGCGCGAGGGATCCCGGCATAGCCCATAGCGACGGAGAGGAAAGCAGCCGTCGCAATGATGAAACCGATCATGCACGAAGTGCGCGTCGCGCCGTAGAGGCTCATCCGGAACGTCTGCCAGTTCAGGCTTCCCGACAGCAATGCAATCAGCAGCGAGCCGACGACGCCGAGAGTCGCCGCCTCCGTTGCCGTCGCAACACCCGTGTAGATCGAGCCGATCACCGCGATGATCAGAAGCACCGTTGGCAACAGGAGCCGCAAACGGCTGACCATCTGCCAGAAGCTCAGGCCCGCCTCGGCTGGCGGCATCTTCTCCCGATTGAGCAGCGCCCAGATGACGATGTAGGCCATGAAGAGTGCGACGACCATCAGGCCGGGCACGACGCCCGCGAGGAACAGGCGCGCAATCGAGACGTTGGCCGAGACGCCGTAGACGATGAGGATGATCGAGGGTGGAATGAGTAGGCCAAGCGTTCCGGAGGATGCCAGCGAACCTATACTGAGTTTTTCATCGTAACCACGACGCTTCAGCTCCGGCAGGGACATCTGGCCGACCGTCGCTGCCGTCGCCGCCGATGATCCGCTCACTGCTGCAAAGATCCCGCAACCGATGACGTTGACGTGCAGCAGGCGCCCTGGCAGTCGGTTCACCCAGGGGGCGAGCCCATGGAAGAGATCGTCAGCCAGACGGGTACGGAAAAGGATCTCGCCCATCCAGATGAAGAGCGGCAGGGCCGTCAGCGACCAGCTGCTCACGGCGCTCCAGATCGAGGATGGCATCACGAGATCGATCGGCGCCTCGACGAGCAGCATGGCGATCATTGCCACTCCCGCCAGGGTGATCGCGATCCAGACGCCACTGGCGAGAAGGCCGAGCAGCGCTACGATCAGAATAGGGCTGTAGAAAATGGCGTCCATGCGCCGGCTACTCCGTATAGGGCTCAGTGTTCTCAGCCGCCACGTAGCCTGCCTCCTGGCCGCGAATGGTCAGTATGAGCTCGTGCAGCAGGGCAACGACGAACAGCACCGCACCTGCTGCCATGCTGAGCTGCGGAATCCATAGGGGCACCGGTATCATGCCCGTGGAGACGTCATGAAATTCGTAGGACTCGATCACCATCCGTACGGAAAAGACGGCAAACATTCCGCTGATGGTGGTTGCGAGACCAAGGCTCCAGATTTCGAAGATGCGCCGAATGCTCGGCCGCATTCGCGCCAACAGCAGATTGACCCGGATGTGGCCGCCAGTGCGCAGCGTATGCGCCAGCGCGAAGAATATCGAGCCGGCCATCGCGAAACCCGCGAGCTCACCCGCGTCGACGATCAGCACGCCAAACAGCCGGCCCATGATCTGGGCCAGCGTCAGCAGCGCGATCGCCACCATACACAACGCGGCGAGCACTGCGCCCGCCGCGTAGATTCGGTTCAAAGCCGTCAGCATCACGCCAATCGATCAGTTCTCGCCGCGGAACTCGTTCATGATCTTCTCGCCGTCGGCGCCCGCGCTCTTGATCCACTCGTCGATGAGCGTGTCGCCGATCTTGCTCAGTTCCGCCATCAACTCAGGCGAGGGCTGGCGGACTTCCATCCCATGCTCCTTAAGCGTATCGATCAGCTTGCCGGTTTCGCTGGCGGCAAGCTCCCAGCCGCGCTCCTCGGCGGCTTTGCTGGCGTCGAGCACGGCCTTCTGCGTCTTCTCGTCGAGGCGGCGGAACATGCGCTCGTTGACGACGACGATGTTCCACGGCGACATCGCCCGAACTTCGTAGAAGTATTTCACGAAATCCCAGGCCTGCGTGTCGACGCCGGTCGCCGGTGACGTGATCATCGCCTGGATGACGCCGGTCGAGAACGCCTGCGAGACCTCGGACTGCTGGACCGTGACCGGGATTGCCCCCATCAGCTCGGCAAGGCGGCCGGTGACCGGGTTGAACGCACGGAACTTCAGGCCCTGGAAGTCCTTCGTCGAGTTCACCTCCTTGTCGACGTAGAACGAGTTCGCCGGCCACGGCACGACGAACAGCAGGCGCATGTTCTGCTGCTTCAGGAGATTTTCGAGGTAGGGACGCGTGATGCCCAGCAGCTTGCGCCCTTCCTCGAAGTTCTTGGCCATGAAGGGAACGGAATCGACGCCGAAGATCGCATTCTCGTTCGAGTGCATCGACATCAGAAGCTCACCGATCTGCACCTGGCCCGTCTGCACGGCGCGCTTCACTTCCGGCTGCTTGATGAGCGAATCTTCCGGGTGAACGACGATCTCGAGCTTGCCGTCCGTCGCTTTCTTCACCTCGTCGGCGAACTGCATGATGTTGCGGGTGAAGTAGTTCCGCTCATTCGAGCGGACCGGCATGTTCCACCGCTCCGCGAACGCGGCGGTGCTCGCAACGAGGGTCGCGGCGACGCTGCCGGCCACGAGCAGAGATTTCACAGTTCTGTTCACTTTCAGTCCTCCAGTCTGATGAAGATATGTTTGGTGATATGGACCGGCTCAGAGATCCGACTTGGCGAGATCCCAAAGGAGCCGATACGTGGCCTTGGAGACGATCTCCGCGCCCGGCTGGCTGAACCGGTCGTTCATGAGGGCGCGAACGGCGGCGAGATCTGAGCCGTCGATCAGCACGTACCAGTCCGCGGCGCCCGGATTGGGCGCGTTGGGGTCGGTCAGATTCTGAGACAGCGTCGGATCGCTCTCGACGAGGTGCATCGAGATGATGCCCGGCAGCATTCCGGGATCGAGAAGCTCGCGCAGGCGCTCACGCAACGCGGCCTTGTCCGCATCCGCGCCAGGCCGCAGGCGCACCACTCCGAGCACGCCCCCGCGTCCCTGGCCGCGGCTCACCGTGATCCTGCCGACGGCGCGGCCGGGATTGCGGAAGCGCGAGATGTGGTGCTTCGACCAGTCGGTCTGGTTGGCGAGGGCCTTCTGATAGGCGGGGCTGCTCAGCGCCTCGAACGTATCCGTCGAGTAGGTGCAGAAGTATTTTGTCGGGGCCTCGTCGGCGATCCAGCGCCGAGCCTCCAGGAATCCTTCAATGGCAACGCGCTCTGCCAGATGCTCGCGGTCGTACCAGAGATTGAAGTCGGCTTCTTCGGCGGGATCGACGTCCATCGACGTGATGAGCATTCCCTTTCCGAGCAACGGCATCAAGTTCCCCCGTCGTTATCGTGAGGCACGCGTGAGTGAGAAGGTCGTTCTGCCGCCAACACAGCGCATAAAAAAGCATATGTCTAGCCCGGCCTCTTAAGTTCGCTTGGTAAAGCTAGAAGTCTGGACGGTCCAGCATGAAGAAGGGCCTGCCCGAGACGCCCGTGCGATTATCATGCCGGAACCGCGAGCGCTGTCAGCGAACGCAGGTCTTTCAGGTCCGCCGTGTTCCAGCAGCTTTCGATCAGGCGGCTCGTCGCCTCCGTACCGAGGATCGCACCAGTTCGGCCCGCATAGCCGCCATGTCCCGGCCGATCGACGAGCCTATCGAGATTTCCTCCTCGTGTACGAGAGCGATGCAGCGCGAGTGATACGAGACCAGTTGCCCGGACGCGGCATGGAAGGAATCCTAGCAATCAGCAGGGCTGCACTGAGCCGGCCAGCGGAGGAATAGATGGCAATCGCCAAGACTGATGACGGCGTCGAGCTCTATTACGAGGAAACCGGCAGCGGGGTGCCGATCGTCTTTGTCCACGAATTCGCAGGCGATCTGCGCAGCTGGGAGCCCCAGATGCGCCATTTCGGCAAATGGTACCGTTGCCTGGCGTTCAACGCGCGCGGGTATCCGCCGTCGTCCGTGCCGCCGGATGCGAGCTCGTATTCGCAGCAGAGGGCTGTCGCCGATATCATCACGGTGATGGATCACGCCGGCATCGATCGCGCGCACATCGTCGGTCTGTCGATGGGCGGCTTCGCGGCGCTTCATCTCGGCCTCGGCCACCCCGATCGCGCCCGCTCCTTGTGCGTTGCCGGGGTCGGCTACGGGGCCGAGCCGGAAAAGCAAGCGCTCTTCCAGCACGAGTCGGAAGTGGCTGCCGCCTTCCTGCTCGAGCACGGAATGAAGGCCTTCGCCGAAAAGTACTCCGTCGGCCCGACGAGGCTGCCGTTCAAGAAGAGCGATCCGCGCGGGTTCGCGGAGTTCCGGGCGCAACTCGAAAGTCATTCGGCTCTCGGCTCGGCGAATACACAGCTTGGCGTGCAGCGCAACCGGCCGAGCCTTTACGCACTCACCGATGCCCTTCGCAGACTGACCGTGCCGACGCTCATCCTCAATGGCGATGAAGATTTTCCCTGCCTCGCGCCCGGCCTCATGCTGAAAGCCACGATTCCATCCGCGGCTCTGGCCGTCATTCCAAATTGCGGACACACGATGAATCTGGAGGCAACGGAGGAGTTCAACCGAATTCTCGGGGCCTTCCTGATGCAGGCAGATAGTGGGCGCTGGCCCGTTCGGGAGCAGCAGCATACCGGTGAGAGCATTACCGGCATGGCGGCCCACGCCGGTTCGGTGCGCAAATGACGATCCTCATCACGGGGGGCGGCGGATTCGTCGGCCTGAACATCGCCGAGCAGCTGCTGGAAGCAGGCGAGGCGGTGGTGCTTTTCAGCCTCAAGGCGCCGCCGGGCTGGGCCACGCGCCGGCTGGCATCGCTCCCAGGCCAGCTATCCGTCGAAACCGGAGACGTGCGCGACCGGGGCACCGTGCTTGCAGCCATGCGCAAGCACGGTGTTCGGCGCGTCGTCCACGGCGCCGCCATCACCGCCGCCCTCAGCCGGGAGGTGCAGCAGGCCGCCTTGATCGCCTCGGTGAACCTCGGGGGAACGATCGAGGTGATGGAGGCGGCGCTCGAGCATGGGGCCGAACGGCTCGTTCACCTCAGCTCCGGCTCCGTCTATGGGGCCAGCGTGAAGCGCGACGGCTGGCTGGACGAGCAGGCGGACGTGCCGGTGCCGGACTCCCTTTACGGCATCACGAAATACGCGGCTGAGCGAACGGCCCTCCGTTATCGGGCCGTGCGGAGGCTCGATGTGGTCGTTGCCCGATTGGGCGTGGTGTTCGGCCGCTGGGAGTACGACACCGGTGTCCGGGACACGCTGAGCATCCCACTGGCGCTCACGCAGCTTGCGGAGTCCGGGTCGCATGCAGCATTCGGAGACGACCTGCCCAACGACTGGGTATACGCGAGCGATGTCGCCGATGCGGTGATCCGCCTGCTGCGCGCGCCATTCGTGAAGCAGCCGCTGTACCACGTGTCCAGTGGGCGGCGCTGGTCGGCCGCATCGTGGTGCGAGCGCCTGCGTGAGCGCTTCCCGTCGTTCTCCTTCGAGATCGTCTCCGACCCGGAGAAGGCGAACGTCGGGAGGCAAACGCCCGTCCCCCGCCCACCGTTCTCGATCGCGCGGCTCCAGGCGGATACGGGCTATCAGCCGCGCTTCCATGAAGCGGAGGCCTTCGCCGACTACCTGGCCTGGCGTGCCGCCCAAGGGCTTGACGAGACCGGTGCGGAATAGCTTGACCTGCCTGCCTAATCTGCCTGGGGACAATCATTCGCGGGGCAACGAGCGGTTCTTTCACGCAGGCGCGGCTTCGAGCTTGCTTGGCTCTTGACCTTCCGGCGAAAAAACACCAGAAACCACTCTATTCCGGTCGGGCGGAGCGTAGCGCAGCCTGGTAGCGCACTTGCTTCGGGAGCAAGGGGTCGGGAGTTCGAATCTCCCCGCTCCGACCAATCAAATCAATGACTTAGCCTCAGGCTTGTTGTCTTTGGCCAATGATTGGGCCAAAGAAGCGCGCGCGTCGTTTGCCCCTCCTTCGCACCACAGCCCCTATGAATCGCTGCAATTGAGGAGGTGCGCTCGCGGCGATTTCCAATCGTCGTCCTGCTGTGAAGAGCCACTCGGATGGTGCTTGCTGCTCCAACCCTGGACCGGATGGAGGGGGAGCGATCTTGAACTCAAGCACCTGCCGCAAGGAGTTTCGGGATGGGGGACAACCAGATGAAACTGATGGCTGCCATCATGGCGCTGGAGGCGCTAAAGCAACTATCGTCGACATCTACACGGGCGGCGCTTACCTGATGTACGCCATCACTTGCTGGATCAGGGCTGGAAGCGCATCATGATGAAGCTTTCCGCAGCCGTCGAGGTTCGACACGCCGAGTCGAATCGCCCAGCGTTAACGTCGGCGGAAGGACGACCGACTCTGCAACCTTCTCGTCCTTGATCTGCTCGAGCAACACTCGAACACACTCTTCCGCCATCGTAACAACTGGTTGCTCGACCATGCAGATCGCCGCAGCCGGCATCCAGTACGGATTGCTCAGTCCATATCCGACGACGGAAACGTCGGCGGGGCAACTCATCAAGCAACGGTGTAACCCGCGGATGGCCGAAAGCAACGCCCAGTTGCTTAAGGCGAATACTGCCGTAGGGCGCTGTTTGCCTGACATCAGTTCAGCCAGCTCTGCCGCGCCCTGATCACCCGAATGCCCCGCATCGATTAGCAGCGACTCGTCGAAAGGAATCCCACGAGCGCGATGAGCTTCGCGTAGTCCGCGAATGCGATCCTTGGTGGTGCTGCGTTCGATATCGCCGCGAATAAATGCGATGTTGCGATGGCCTAGCGTCCAAAGATGATCGAAACCCAGACGGGCCCCCAGCGAGTCGTCCGCAATGACGTATGGCGCGCGAATGCCGGCAAAGTGGCGGTTAACAAGCGTAAGCGGGATGCCGCTCCTCACCAACCGTTCCGCATTCTCCTGCGCGACGGGGGCAAGAATAACGCCGTCAACGCGCTGTGTAGTCAAAGCGTCGATGATTTGCCGCTCCCGTTCCGGGTGTTCGTCGCTGTTGGCGAACACAACCTGATAGCCATGCAACGATGCGATGCGCTGCACGTGGCTTGCGAGCTTTGTGAAGAACGGGTTCTCTATGTCCGAGACGACAAGACCGAGAGTCGATGTCTGACCGCGGCGCAAACTGCGCGCAATGCTATGCCCGGAATAGCCAAGCTGGCGAATGGCGGCCAAGACGCGCTCACGTGTTTCGGGATTGACCTTCCGTGTGTTGTTTACGGTATGTGACACCGTCGCAACCGATACTCCGGCGGCTTTGGCGACGTCCTTGATCGTTGGCTTCATGACTTCCAACCCGCGAAACTTTGCTTGCACTCGCACAAGTAGAGCCCAGATGGAGGCATGGAACGGCGGTTACCAACAATCCCACGTTCGTTCACAATTGGCTGGTCGTTCTGCTCATACTCCACAGGCGCCCGGCCTTGAACAGCACTGGTCCAAAGAATAGCAGAAAGGCTACCGCCAGAAGGCCAGCCGTGATCGGCCGCTCGACGAAGACCATGAGATCACCTCCCGCCAGCGTCAGGGCCAGACGCAACTTGCTTTCGAGTATGGGCTGAAGCACAAGCCCAAGCACCATTGGTGCAACGGGCAGTCGCACTAGCCGCATGACGTATCCGAGGACGCCGAAAGCAAACATGATCCAGACATCGGCGAAGCTCGCATTTACCGAGTAGGTCCCGAATGAGCAGAAGACAATCACGAGCGGCGCCAAGATAGAAAAGGGAATGCGAAGGGTCAGCGCGAACATTGGGATCATGGTCACGCAGATGATGAGCAAGGCCACGTTCCCGATCAGCATGCTCGCGATCAGTCCCCATACAAATTCCGGATTATTTTGAAAAAGCTGCGGTCCGGGCTGCAGCCCCCAGATCAGAAATCCGCCGAACATAATTGCCGTCGAGGTCGAACCGGGTATACCCAGCGTGAGAAGCGGCACCATAGCGCCGATCGCGGCACCATTGTTCCCGGCCTCAGCCGCGGCCAACCCGTCGATTCGTCCCTGCCCAAAGCCGGTCTTGTCGCGCGCCAGCTGTCGTTCCAGGGCGTAAGTCGTGAACGACGCAATGGTAGCCCCGGCGCCCGGCAACACACCGATCATGAACCCGACGATACTGCCGCGCAGCATCGCCCACCGCGCAAAAATCCAGTCTGTCCAGGCAGGGAAAAGCTCTTTAAGCTTCGGCGCGCGCGGCCGCGATGAATCGCTGTCCTGTTTGCCGCAAAGATAGAAGATATCGGCGATGCCGAAAAGTCCGATGATTGCCGCGACGAAGGGGATCCCCGACAGGAGCTCGGTCGTGCCAAATGTGAAGCGCTCCGTCGCCGTTGTGCTATCCTGACCAACCACGCCCAGGGCGAGACCCATCCCAAGCGAAACGAGCAGCTTGATCCGACCCTCATCTGCGAAAGCCGGCAAGGTTGCGAATCCGAGAAGCACCACTGCGAAATACTCGGCTGGCCCGAAGCTCAGTGCAACGTCGGCCAAGATCGGGCTGGCAACCGCAATCAGAACCACTCCGATTATGCTGCCCACGAAGGAGCTGACAGCTGAAAGCGTCAATGCGTGGCCGGCTCGACCGCTGAGCGCGAGCTTGTGCCCTTCGATCGAAGTTAGGACAGCCGCTGAGTCTCCGGGAATACCAAGCAGAACTGCTGCTATGCTATTGCCGTACTGCGAACCGTAGTAGATCCCGCACAGCATGATCACGGCGCTGGTGGGGTCCAGCGAAAAGGTGAGCGGAAGGAGGAGAGCAATAGCCGTAGCGGCATTGAGACCGGGAAATGCGCCAAATGTCGTCCCGACAAGGACGCCAATCAACACGAATGCCAGATTGTGAAATGTCAGCGCGACCGCAAAGCCTTGGGCGAGGTTGCTCAAACTTTCCATAGTTTTTAACCGCTAGCCACCCTCGAACAGCATTCCACGTGGCAAGGGGATCTGCAACCAGACGCGGAACGAGAAATAGATCAACGCGACACCCGCGATGCTGGCGACAACAGTGACCACGACACCATGCCGCCGGCTTATGCCGATAGTGGTGAAAAGATAAGCGAACGTTGCAAGGACCGTGCCCACAACGGCTATCATCCCCAAATAACCGGCGGTGCCGGCCAGTGCAGCAATCTGGCCGATCTCGAACCGTTCCTCTGTATCCGACTGCGGCTTTGCGAATACGGCCATAGCGGCCCCGGAGACGAGCAGGAGTAGCCCGACCCAGAACGGAAAGAATCCCGAGCCGGGCACGCCGCCTGATGCGTAGCCGAGGGCTAATCCTTCATAGGAAAAACCGATGCCAATCAGCGCAATTGCCGCGCCGAATAGCCTCTCAATCTGCTGCACGATCCCGTCCTACCTGGAGGCGTTCACCAACGGCAACAAAGATTTGATCGTCTTATCCCAGCGGTCGAGGGCGGCTGCGTGCTCAGCGCCCGGAATGAACGTTGGTTCTGTCATTACTTTCTCGCAAAAGGCCTTCCACTTGGGCGTTGCGGTCGCCTTCCTCAGCACGTTGATGTAGAAGGTCACGGCCTCGGGATCGATATCAGGTGGTCCGAGGACTCCGCGGAAGAACATATCGAAGACCACATCATACCCCTTCTCAACGAAGGTAGGCACGTCGGGGTAAGCGGCAAGTCGATTCTTAAGTGCAACTGCCAGGATCACCAGCGTACCACCTTGTGTGTCGAGCGAACCCACGACCTCGCTTGGATTTAGCCAGCCAGCTTCGACATGACCGCCAGCGAGGTTTTGCTTGACTTGAATGCCGCCTTCGACCGGGATGAATTTCGTTTTCACTCCCGTGCCCTGCTCCATAACCAAGTTCGTCAAGTGATCCTCTTGGCCGAACTGGGCGCCGGCGACACGGATGCTGCCGGGGTTTGCTTTTGCAGCACTGATAAACTCGTCAAGCGTTTTATAAGGTGCTTTATTATGCACAACCAGGAGCTGCGGATCGACCACCAGATTGGCGATCGGCGTTGCCTTGCGCCAATCTACATCGGCCTTCTGTGCTGCCAAAATTGCGGGTGCAATGGCACCAATCGTATGTGCGTCTCCCGCCTGATCAAGCAGATATTTGAAGCCGTTCAGTCCAGCGCCGCCGGTGCGGTTTGTGACTACCCAGGGCTGCGGAGACAATCCTTCGCTGTTAACAATCTCTGTCAGCCCACGAAAGACTAAGTCGGTGCCACCTCCGGCACCCCAATGCACCACAACGGTCACGGGCTGTGTTGGCGTCCAGACTGCTCTGGCAATGCGCGGCATCAATGGGGCCAGTGCAAGCCCGGTTATGCCGGTGATTGCGCTACGGCGTGATAGATGACTCCTTTTGTCCTTGGCCATTGTCGCTTCCTCCGAGATGTTTTTGTAACTGCTGGGCGGTTGAACGAAGCACTTCACCAGTGTGTTCCCCCAACATCGGCGGCGGCAATACGGCGCGCGGGGGTGTGCGCTCGAGAATGACAGGGAACCCAGGCATAGGGACCTTACCCACTCTCGGATGATCCCGATCCGGACTGACCGCGAGTTGCTCGGCTTGGACGTGCGGGTCTTTGAAGACCTCGTCGATACGGTAAATCGGTCCACAGGGCACGTCAGCGGCCGTAAGCACCCGCATCCATTCCTCGCGCGTGCGCTGCTTCAGCCTTTCTTCCAAATCACCGATCAACGCCTCTAGGTTTGCCGCCCGGCTCCGATTATCGCTGTAGCGTTCATCGGTCACCAACTCGGGTGCCTCAATCGCTTTGCAAAGACTTTCCCATTGCTCCTGCGTCGAACACCCGATATTTATCAAACCATCACTGGTCGCGAATGTGCCGTTCGGAACTACGATCGGATGATGATTACCCACAACATCCGGCACCTCTCCCGTCATCAGATATCGGGCTGCTTGAAAGCTCAGCAAACTCACGAGTGCTCGCAGCAACGAGGTATGGACGAACTGCCCTCGCCCAGAGTGCTGTCGCTCGAAAAGTGCCAGCACAATTCCGTAGGCCGCAAACGCACCCGCCAACAAATCCCCGATAGGCAATCCGACGCGCAGCGGTCCAGATTCTTTTGTTCCGGTCAAACTCATGAGCCCGGACATTCCTTGAGCAATCTGGTCATATCCGGGAAGCCCAGCGTATGGGCCGGTTTGCCCATAGGCCGTTATACTGCAATAGATCAGGCGCGGAAACAGTTCAGCTAACCGCTCCCGGCCGAAACCGAGGCGTTCCATGACCCCGATTCGGAAATTTTCGACCAGGACATCAGCCGTACTAATCAGATCCATCGCCGCCTGGCGTCCTTCCGGGCTCTTTAGATCCAGAACGACGCTCTTTTTATTGCGGTTCACGGATAAGAAATCGAGCGCCTCACCATTGATGTCGCGTCCATAGAGGCGCGTTCCGTCGCCCCGCGGCGATTCTATCTTGATGATCTCGGCCCCCATGTCGCCGAGCATCATCGTGCACTGCGGCCCGGCCCGCATGTGCGTGAAATCTATAACCCGAATACCCTGGAGCGGAGAGTGTGTCATTGGCCGACAAAGGTTGGTTTGCGCTTCTCAAGGAAAGCGCGCACGCCTTCCTTGAAATCGGCGGTTTCAAAAAGTGGCGCCGCAAATTGGGCGATATCTTCGCCCGGCCGCGCCACAGGATGTTTGGTGACGTGTGCGAGCACAGATTTCGTACCCGCGATAGAAAGCGGCGCCTTTTCCGCTATTTTGGATGCCAGCGATAGCGTGTATGACTCTAGCTCGTCAGGAGAAACCACCTCGTCGATCAAACCGACTCGACGGGCCTCTCCCGCATCTATAATCTCGTCCGTCCAGAGTAGCATCTTGACCTTTGGCGCGCCGATCAAGCGCACCAGGCGCCGGGCACTGGCGAGATCGAGCGTGTGACCCAATCTGCCAATCGGAATCCCGAATTTCGAGTCGCTTGCTGCGATACGCAAATCACACGCCAGAGCCAGCTCGCAGCCGCCCCCAAGAGCGTAACCATGAATCATGGCGATAACGGGCAAGTGGAGCCGCTCAATAGCCGCAAAGAGGGCCTCAAGTTTCTCGAAGTTTGACCGCGCCGCAGCCGAGTCCATTCGCGGAAACTCTGAAATATCGCCGCCTGAAGCAAAAGCGCGATTACCACTTCCTCGGAGAACGACAGCCCTGACGGACCTGTCATCCTCAAAGCCCTCGAATGCAAGGCGCAACGCATCACGGACGCTAGCACTCAATGCGTTCATGCGCTCCGGGTTATTGATAGTGATGGTAGCGATTGCGCCACGCCGCTCTATCGCTACAGCCGGAGAGGTTGTCAGCTCCATCCCAGCCTAAGCCCCCATGAGGCAATTTAGTGTTTCTTGCGCCCAAACATCGGCGCCGAGCGTTAGACCTCCCTGCACGTTGGCCGCCTTGTTCTGCACGACGTAATCGATTACGTGCAGAGTATTACAGAACCACTTTAATGTCAAGGAATAGTGGCGTTCAAAGTTGGTGGGTACTCACGGATCTAATTCCGTTGCAACCCTGTATGCGCTGCGTCTAACCCTGACACCATTCGGTGCAGTATAATGGAGCGAAATGGCGTTCTGAGCAGAAGGTGCGTAGGTGACTGGTGCTGATTGAGGGGGCGAGCATCGGACGCAACGCTCCAATCTCTCACCCGCGGACCTTCAAGATGGGCCAACTGCTGAAGAGTTCAGTAAGCGAGGTTCACCCGGTTCGCTGCTCGCAATTAAAATCGGAGCAGACGATTAAATGTATAGCCGGTATTTGACCAAATGACACCGAGTTGGAGGAGTGGATGGCCTGCGTTCGAAGTCGCTCGAATAAGAAAATTTCAGTGAGCGGAGGTTACAAGTTTCAGCATTGGGTGCGGGCACCGGTGACGCAGCTCAAAGGTACTACAAGATGCCAAACGCGGCGTTGTTCCCGAAAGGAACCTTGAGTTTCCGGAACAGATTGCGCCCCTTACGAGGCCCGTAACCATCATTGGGAAAGCCGCCGGCGCCCGCACCGGAGTTGTCGATCTCCACTTCAACGCGCGCAAGCCGCACCAGTCGAGCCTCTACCGCCGCACGCTGCACGACGGCACCGTGCGGCGGGCAGAGATGGATACGCTCGACAACATGCTGGCGGATCGCCCTGGCCAGCGATTGGTGGTCAAGATCGATGTCGAAGGGGCGGAGCTCGAGGTTCTGGAGGGGGCGACGAGGACGATGCAGCGGACCGACTGCATGTTCGTCGAGGTGAACATGGGCTACCTGTTCGAGCGCGAGCGCAACCCGCTGCCTGACGTGGACAGCCTGATGAAGGGAGCCGGATTCACGCTTTACCGCATCATGGATGCAACCATGGTCGGCAGCGCCGCGGACGTGCAGATAACCAAGGCCGATTTCTGCTACGTTTCGAACGGGCTACTCGCAGAGCGGTTTACCTCCGCTCGCGGTCACGCTGCCAGTAGACGAAAAGCACGGTGACGACAGCCGTGAGAATGATCGTCGCCTGGATGTCCGGCCGCTTGATGAAGGCCAGCCATGCCGAGATCGCTTGAAGCGGCCCGCCACGGCCGAGCAGCATGCTGTTGGCAACGATGAAGGTGAGAGCCGCTGCGGAGGTCAGAAGGGCCGCCATCGAGATCTGCAGCGTTCTCTTGAAAACGCGAGGAACCGACAGCTTCCTCCCCGGAACGGCAAGAACCGTCTTATCGGACATGGCCAACCTCGATCCTGTTCACGTCCCTCGACGAGGCTTGCGCCGCGTTTATGCGCGGCGCCGCCAATGGGCCACGCTCGCGTGGACGTCGTCGCTCGCCTCAAATTAGCTGATTCGATGTCGCAACTGAGGCCAAGCTTGGCCCCGCTCCATGAGTTGGCTCTGGAACACAACCGATTTGCTCCCGTTGATGGCTGAAACCCGAACACAGGAGCGTGTCGATGTTCTCACGAACCAACCGGTTGCAGTACAACGCTCGGCCCGAGCGGCCCGACCCGGCATATGCCCGCAAGCTGCAGGAAGTGCTCGGCGGCCAGTGGGGCGAGATAAGCGTCATGATGAGCTATCTTTTCCAGGGCTGGAATTGTCGCGGTCCCGCCAAGTACAGGGACATGATCCTCGATATCGGCACCGAGGAGATCGGCCACGTCGAAATGCTTGCGACGATGATCGCGCGGCTGCTCGAGTCTTCTCCGATCGAAATGCGCGAGGAAGCGGCCAAGAACTCGGCGGTCGGCGCGGTGCTGGGCGGCGCTCGCGTGGAAGACGTGCTGATGGCCGCCATGAACCCCCAACACGTGATCGTCTCGGGCGCAGGCGCAACCCCGACCGACAGCGTCGGCTATCCCTGGAACGCGCGCTACACGATATCGAGCGGCAACATGCTCGCCGATTTTCGGTACAACGTTACCGCTGAGAGCCAGGGGCGCCTTCAAGTCGTCCGGCTTTACGAGCTGACGTCCGACCCCGGCGTGCGCGATATGCTGTCGTTTCTCATCGCGCGCGACACCATGCACCAGAACCAATGGCTCGCAGCCATACGTGAGCTGGAGGAGGACGGGCTGGAGTCGACGCCGTGCCCGTCGAGCTTCCCGCAGGAGAACGAGTTCCGGCACGTTTCCTACCAGTTCCTCAACTTCTCCGAAGGCACGGAAAGCCAGGACGGTAGCTGGGCCTCGGGCCCCAGTCCGGACGGGCGCGGGCAGATCGATTATATCGGCATGCCGGGCTCTGAAGGCCACGATGACGGTGAGCTGGGCCCCGTCGATCCGCGGATCCATGGAACGCCGGCGCAGCCGGTAACGGCGACCGTGTCACCCTGAGCGCAGGTTCCGGGCGGGCTCAGCTCAGCCCGCCCGGTTTGAGGTGGCTCGGCTAGGCCGCTTGCGCAGAGCTCGGCACAACCGCGTCGGCCTCTCGGAGAAAGGCCGCAATCGCCGCGATCGTGCTCGCGTCCCTCAGCAGCGGCGCGTGGCCCTGACCCGGAACGGTCAGCGTCGCGCAACGCGGGTGGCGTGTGCGCATCTGCTGCACCGTTGTCTCGCTCAGGATGTCGGAGTTCTCGCCACGAATGACGAGCAGCGGCACGCGGCTCAAGCCAGCGAACTGCGGCCACAGATCCGGGATCGGGCCATCGGCTGAGGAAAATGATTTTGCGAGCGCCGGGTCGTAGCCAGGGGCGGGATAGCCCTTGTCGTCGTTGAACCATTGCCGCGCGATCTCCGCCCAGTCCTCTTCCGGCACGGCCACGAAGGCCCGGCGGTTCAGCTCAGCCACCAACCGGGCCGCATCCTCCCAGCTCGTCGGCAGGGGCGTGTTGCCGACATACCCGGCAATCCGAGTCAGGCCATCGCGCTCGATCACGGGTCCGATGTCATTGAGGACGACGGCGCCGATCGCACCCGGCTGCGCGGCCGCGAGCGCCATCGTTATCAGTCCGCCGCGCGAGGTGCCGATGATGGCCGGTTTTTCGAGGCCAGCCAGGGTCACGAGGTCCTGCACATCCAGCATCTCGACGGCGACGGAATAGTTGCGCCAGTCGGTATCATACGCGGAGCGTCCCCGGCCGCGGTAGTCGAGCGTATACACGTCCCGGGCCGCTTCGCCGGTCGACAGGGCGACGGCAAGGGCGTGAAAGTCGCGCGAATTCCGCGTCAGCCCCGCGAGACAGAGCACGGGCCTCAACCTGGAGCCCGGGGCAGGATAATGCCGCGCATACAGCCTCAGGCCGTCGCGCGCCGAAAAGAAGATGTCTTTCCAGGGCTCGGGCTCGTTTGCCATTGATTGTCCGCTGATCTGGTTCTGGTGCTCGATTATGGCGCTTCCTGCGGCTTGCGACGCGCGCGGGTGAGATCGGCGACGATCGAGCCGTTCGTCTTGCCAAGGCGCGCCCGATAGATCTGCACGTTCGAGAGCACCTTCTGTACATAGTCCCGCGTCTCCTCGAACGGGATCTGATAGATCCAGTCGATCGGGTCGACGCCGGGATCGCGCGGGTCGCCGAACTCGCGGATCCACTGCCGCGTGCGTCCTGGGCCGGCGTTATAGCTCGTGAGTGTCAGGATGTAGCTGCCGTCCACATCGTCCATCCGGTCGCCGACGTAGGCGCTGGCCAGCATGGCGTTATAGGAAGGATCCGCCATCAGCTTGCGGACATTGTACTTGATCTTGTAGCTGCGGCAGATGTGGCGTGCCGTGCCGGGCATGACCTGCAAGATCCCGCGCGCGCCCGCACCGGACATGATGGAGCTGTTGAACTCGCTTTCCTGGCGCGCGAGGGCGAGGAGCAGCGCGGGCTCAGGCGGCGTGCGGAGCGGCTCGTAGGCGGGGAAGGCATGGATCGGGTAGGAGTAGTGCACCAGGTTCATGCCGCGCGCGATGGCCGCCTTGCCGATCCGAACGGCCATCTGATTGTCGCCGAGCGCTTGTGCCAGATGGGCCACCATCGCGACTTCGGCTTCGGCTCCGAAGTAGTGCTGCAGCTCCGAAAGGAAGGCGCGCGTCAGAGTGCGATTGATGCCGGCCTTGGCGGCGATCACTGCGGCCCGGACGGCATCGAGCCGGTTGAATCGCGCGATCTGCTCGTCGGTCGGCTCCTCAGGCGCAGTGATAACGAGTTCCGGGCGGTCGTCTCCAAGCTCCTCGCGGGCGAGCTGGCCATGGAACGTGTCGATGTAGGCGGCTGCCGCCGCGAACTCCTCCCGGGCCTTCTTGTTTTCGCCGAGCGCCTTGTGGGTGCGGCCCAGCCAGTAGAGCGCCCGCGACCGGCTGAGCGGACCATCGGATCCGTCTTTGTTGGCCTCGAAGAAGGGCAAGGCGGTTTTCGGCTGGTTGAGGTGGCGAAGCGCGAGCCAGCCCGCGAAGAACGTCTGCTCGTTGCGCGGGTTGACGCTGAGCGGGCCGGCATCGCGGACAAGCTCGAACGCGACCTTCGGCTTGCCGGCATGGAGGGCCTCGTATGCCGCCTCGCGCCGTAGCTCCCACCAGCCATCGGGATTGACGATTTCTTTCGGATCGGTGGGCGCCGACAGCAAAATCTTCCAGGCCTGCTCGTTCTTACCTTGGCTCAGGAAGAGGTCGGCGCGCTGGAACGCCAATCCCCAGTCCGCAGAAGAATCGGCCGGGAGTGCGGACAGCTGCTTTGCCGCTGATTTCCGGCGGAGGAAGGCGGCCAGGCGCGCCTCGGCCTTCTTCTGCTCCGCTTTGCCGAGCAGTGGAATGACCCGCTTGGCGACTGCAGCCCGGGCCTTGCGCTGGCTCGACCAGCGTGGATCGCTGATCAGCAGACGATCGAAGCGCCACTTGTGATCGGCCTCCGTGAGCAGCCCGCCGAAGCGCTCGAGAAAACCAGCCTCGAACTCTTCGGGGATGGACTCTTCTCGCCAGGCGTAGGCGGCGAGCGCCTTGGCGCGCTCCTTGTCGCCCAAGCCGAGATAGGCAGAGGCGAGCGCCGCGAAGCCGAGGCCCGTCGTCGGCTCGGACTTGGCGAACGCCTCTTTGATGACTTGCGCATTGCCGCCTTTGCTGAACAGGAGCTTCTCGAAGTTGGCTCTAAGGCGATCGCGATCGGGCCAGGCTGGATTGGCGTCGAGGAAGGCCTGGATCTCGAACGGCTCGGCGAGGCCAGCGCGCAGGCGATACCACTCGACGAGCTTGCGGCCGATGGGATCGGTGATGTCGTTCTGGATCGCTCGCGCCTTTTCGATGTCCCTGGCGTAATAGGCACCGATCGCATCATTGATGCGCTTGGCATCATCCTCGCTCAGTTCATGCCCGCGCGCCGCTGCGATCGCCGCATCGAAGCGCGCGATGTGATCGGCCTCGCGCGCAGCGTGGTCCTGCGTAAGCAACGGCTTGGCCGGAAACCGGCCAATGTTCGCCTTGACCACGGGGGCAGCGGACGGTGCGGGCACAAGCTTCGGATTGGCCGCTGTGGCCGGCCAGAAGGCCGCCATCGCGGCAATCGCTGATGCGGTGAGCAAACCTTGGAGGGCGGGAACGCGAATCGGCACGAGCGTCTCGTCTCAGGTCCAGAAGCTGGTGATCGGCAGTCTGTCTATTCCGGTTCCATTTTGGCGACCGGCTGCTGAAAGCTCCCTCAACACCATTCGGAGGAGCTTCGCCTTGCGAAGACCCCTTGAACCGCATAATGTTCCTGACCTTATCAAGGTACGGTCGGTGTGGGGGCCTGATACCGCCGTTAGGCTACCAAGCACCCGTGCCGCGTTCAAGGAAGAATGCCCGGCCTGCTTCCGGCAATGTTACCTCCGACCGGTGCGGGCGGCCTCTGCTCGAGGAGCAGCACACATGTTCAAGGGATCCTTCACGGCCCTGATCTCGCCGTTCAAGAACGGTGCGTTCGATACGTCGGCTTACGAGCGGCTCATCGAGTGGCAGATTGCTCAGGGCACCCACGGCCTCGTTCCGGTCGGAACGACGGGCGAGAGCCCGACGCTGTCTCACGAGGAGCATAAACATGCGGTCGAGGTCTGCGTCGAGACGGCTCGCAAGCGCGTGCCGGTGATCGCCGGCGCAGGATCCAACTCCACGGCCGAGGCGATCGATTTCACCAGGCACGCCAAGGATGTCGGCGCCGACGCCGTGCTCATCGTCATGCCCTATTACAACAAGCCGACGCAGGAGGGCCTTTATCTCCACGTCAAGGCCATCAACGATGCGGTCGACATCCCGATCGTCCTCTACAACGTGCCGAGCCGCACCGTGGCGGACATGTCGGTGGCGACGATGGCGCGCTGCGCTCAGCTGAAGAACGTCATTGGCGTGAAGGACGCGACGGCCAATCTTTCCCGCGCCTCGCTTCAGCGGCTCGCCTGCGGGCCTGGGTTCGTAATGTTGTCCGGCGAGGATGCGACCGCGCTGGGGTTCAACGCCCATGGCGGCCAGGGCTGCATTTCGGTGACATCGAACGTGGCGCCTGCGCTTTGCGCCGAGTTCCAGAACGCTTGCCTCCGCGGCGACTTCGCCACGGCGCTCAGCATTCAGGACCGGCTGATGCCGCTGCACGATGCGCTCTTTATCGAAACGAGCCCGGGGCCTGTGAAGTACGCCGCCTCTCTGCTTGGGCTGTGCAGCGCCGAGACGCGCCTGCCGCTCGCACCGATCTCGGAGGCAAGCAAGCGCGCCGTCGAATCGGCGATGGTTGGCGCCGGGCTGTTGCAGGCGAAGGCGGCCGAGTAGGTCCGAAGGCGGGAGTTTCCGAAATCATGGCGGCCAAGACGAATGGCGGCCGCCGGCTCGTTGCCGAGAACCGGAAGGCCCGCCACGAGTATTTCATCACCGATACGTACGAGGCGGGCATCGCGCTCACCGGCACGGAGGTGAAATCACTGCGGCAGGGACAGGCCAACATCTCGGAGAGCTATGCCGCCATGGAAGATGGGGGCTTAGCCCTCATCAATGCCTATATCCCCGAATACAAGCAGGCAGGCGAGTTCTTCAACCACGAGCCGAGGCGGCCGCGGCGGCTGCTCATGCATCGCCGTGAGTTGCACAAGATCGCCAACGCGATAAGCCGGCAGGGCATGACCCTGGTGCCGCTGGAGCTCTATTTCAACGAGCGCGGTATAGCCAAGCTGAAGCTGGCCCTGGCCCAAGGCAAGAAGCTTCACGACAAGCGCCAGACCGAAGCCAAGCGGGACTGGGAGCGCCAGAAGGCGCGGCTGCTGCGGGAGAAGGGCTGAGAGGGCATTTCCGCATCGGGCAGGACAATCGGTGCCCGGATCGCGAAATCCGCTTCGTTCAGGTCCAGAATTTCGCTTGCCTTTCCTCCCTCAAGTATGACGAATTTCCCCGATCACGACGCCAGGGGGCGATCACATGGATGCTTCTGCCGACGTTTGCCTCGCCCTGACTCGAGACGACCTGCTCGCGATCGAAAGGGCGGCCGTCCACGCCTGGCCGGCGTCCGAGACGCAAAACATCGCGGGCTGGCTGTGGCGGTACTCCGGGGGCGGCTCGCAGCGGGCGAACTCAGTCTCAACGCTCGCCTTTGACGGGGCTGACACCATTGCCGCAATTGAAGAGGCCGAAGAGCTCTACTTCTGCCGTGGCGCCGTCAGCCGGTTTCAGGTCGGGACCGAGCTTGCTGCCCCTGCCGACCTCGATCTGCAACTTGAAAGGCGCGGTTATCGCCTCGAGGAGCCGGTGACGACGCTCGCCCGTCGTTTGGAGCAACCATCGTGGCCCGTGGGCATCGAGATAACGGCCCAGCCGACGGCGGGCTGGGTGGAGGTCTACCTCTCCAACATTGCGCCCAATCGGCATGCTGCGGCGCCAGCCATTCTCGCCTCGGTGCCGGCTCCGCGCGCGTTCCTCAGCTACATCTCCGGTGGGCAGGTCGTCAGTACAGCGCTGGCCGTGTTACACGATCACATCGTGATCGCTGAGTGCGTCGGCACGCGCGCCGAGGCCAGACGGACTGGCGGCGCGCGCAAGGTGATGGCGGCCTTGGAAGCCTGGGGCTCTGCGCGGGGCGCGAGGATTGCAGCCCTGCAGGCGGTAGCTGCGAACGAGCCGGCACAACGGTTCTACGCTGCACTTGGATACAGGAAGGTGAACGGCTACCACTATCGGGTCCGGGACTGCTGAGGATCTCGCCCCATGTCTACCCGCAACCCCGACCTTCACACGGTCGACTGGTCGACGATCCCTGCACCGACGGACGATGGCGCGGCCAGGCATCTTCAAGGCGTGCGCGTACCCGATGTGACACTTCCCGCAACGGACGGCAGCTCGGTTTGCCTCTCTTCCCTCACAGGGCTGACGGTCGTCTACGCTTATCCGCGCACCGGTCGGCCGGGGGAAGCCTCACTGGTGGAGAACTGGGACATGATCCCTGGCGCGCGCGGCTGCACACCCCAGAGCTGTGCGTTCCGCGATCATTACCAGGATCTCGTCGCGGCCGGGGCTGCGCACGTCTTCGGGCTGTCGACGCAGGACACCGCATACCAGCGCGAGATGGCCGATCGGCTCCATCTGCCATTTCCCGTACTGTCGGACGAGAACCTTGCGCTCACACGGGCTCTGAAGTTGCCGACCATGGAGGTTGCTGGAATGACGCTGCTGAAGCGGCTCGCGATGGTGATCGCGGACGGGGAAATCGCCAAGGTCTTCTACCCCGTGTTTCCCCCTGACCGGAATGCGGGCGACGTACTCGCTTGGTTGCAGCAGTATCAACTGGCGGGGCAGGCATGAGGTGGCCCTGGCCTGCACCGGTCGATGACGGCGGCGCGGATCACCTCGTCTGCGGCCTTGGCCTGCCGGACGTCCCGCTGCCGGCGACCAGCGGACGGATGATATCGCTGGCGCGCGTTCCCGGCCGGGCAGTCGTGTTCTGTTATCCCTGGACCGGCCGCCCGGGCGTGCCGAATCCGCCCGATTGGGACACGATACCGGGGGCGCACGGCTCGACGCCGGAGGCGGAAGGCTTTCGCGATCTGTATCCGGGATTTGCCGAAATGCCGACTGCCGTGTTCGGCTTGTCGCTCCAGCCGACAGAGGAGCAGCAGGAGTTCGCGTCTCGGCTAGCGCTGCCGTTCGAACTGTTGAGCGATGCGGCGCAGGCGTTCCAGAAGGCTCTCGATCTGCCGGTTTTCGAGACGGGCGGCGCGCGCTACTTGAAACGCCTGACGCTGTTTCTGCAGGACGGGCGGATCGAGCAGGTGTTCTATCCCGTGCATCCGCCCAATACGCATGCACGGGAGGTGCTGGCCTACATCACCGCCGACATCTCGTACGAGGAAGAGGCGCGTCTCCGGTCTGAACTGCCGGAGAGCAATTCTTCGAAAACCATTCCTTGAGCGGCCCAACAGCTCCCACCGGCCCGCCCCGCGTTATACGGGTATTCTGGGGCCTGCCTGGCAGGAGCAGCTTCGCCACTAGCTCGTCTGCGCGACGTACCAGTCGAGGATTTCCGAGCCGGTCATCATGGCGACGCCCTCGTGCCCCAGAATGTAATCGTAGAGCATCTCCAGATATTTGATGCGATGCGGCACGCCCGTCAGGAACGGGTGGATGGAGATCGCCATGACACGGGGCGTTTTTGCCCCATCGAGATAAAGGCGGTCGAACTGGTCGACGCCGCGTTTGTAGATCTCGTCGGAGCGGTGGCCTTGAACGGCCGTCATCACGACATCGTTGACTTCGACCGTGTACGGTATTGAGACGATCGGGCCGGCCTTGGTGTTCATTCTCACCGGCTGATCGTCCAGGCACCAGTCGCAGACAAACTCGATTCCGGCTTCCGCCAGCAGATCGAGTGTCTCGACCGTTTCAGTCAGGCCAGGGCTTTCCCAGCCGCGCGGCGCCTTGCCGGTCAGCGAGCGGATCGCCTCGATGGTGTCCGCAATGGCCGCCTCCTGATCGGCGACCCGGTGCATCGGGCGCTGGATGAAACCGTGGCCGATGAAGTCCCATCCGGCCTCATGGGCGGCCTTGCAGGCAGCTTCATAGACACGACAGGCCGACCCGTTGACGGCGAAGCTGGCCCTGAGGTTGCGCGCCCCCAGAACCTCCAGAAAACGCCAGAAGCCGACGCGCATCCCGTATTCGTGCCAAGCCCAGTTCGGGATATCGGGTAGCAACGGTTGGCCCATGGGTGGCGGCAGCACGGTTCGCGGCATCGCGTTGTCAGGTGACCAGTTCTCGACGTTGACGATGGTCCAGACGGCGACGCGCTCGCCCTTTGGAAGCCGCAACGGCGGCCGTTGGGTAATTGGGCTGTATGGCAGCCTGCTGCGGATCAGGTTCGGGTCGATATGTTGCTCAGTCATGGGGAGGGAACTCCTGGAAAATCTCGGGAGGCGGTGAGTGCCATCCCGGGGCACTCAACCCTGCAGAGGAGGGCTTGCAGCAGCGAGCGCCAGTATAAATCATCGCTTTCGGTCGCGCAGCATCCGATGCCGATTGTGCGCTGGTCTGATGCTCGAAAGGCGCGCGCTGCCGGAATATCCAAGAGCAACTGCGGATTGCCGCGGCGGCACGGTAGCATTGCGGCCAAACTGCTGGATATAGTCTGCATCGGCTGCGTCACTGCAAAGGTTAGATATGACGTTCTCTCGAATTCCGTCGCGCATCGACATCCATGCCCACTACTATTCCGAGCGCTACCTGAAATTGATAGAAGATGCGGGTTGCTCTTGTGGCGCCTGCGTCGAGCGGGATCCGCGTGGCCCGATCATCAAGGCAGGGCCGCTTCACGCTGGGCCATTGGCCCCACGATTCATTGATCTGGATCTCAGAACTGCGGACATGGACGCTCAGGGCGTGACCGCGCAGGCGCTCTCCTTGACGCAGCCGATGGTGTACTGGGCGGAGCCGTCTTTGGCGCGTCGCCTGTCGGCAGCTTTCAACGACGATCTCGTGCGCGCCCATGAACGTTATCCAAGTCGCCTGTTCGGCTTGGCGATGCTGCCGGTGCATCACGCCGGCGAAGCCTTGGCGGAGCTGGAGCGAATTCGCCAAGCGCCTGGAATTCGCGGCATCTACATGGGCAGCTGCATCGGCGACATGGATCTTTCCGATCAGTCGCTCCTTCCAGTCTACGAGGCGATAGAGGCCGCCGGTTTGCCGATTTTCCTGCATCCGCTGAAAGTCATTGGAATGCAGGATCGGCTAAAACCGTACTTCCTCTACAATCTTCTCGGCAACCCATTCGATACGGCAGTCGCGGCAGCACACCTCATTTTCGGCGGCGTTCTCGACCGCTTTCCGAACCTGGATTTTGTGCTGCCCCACGCAGGTGGTGCTCTGCCGTTTCTGATTGGCCGGCTGCAGCATGGGTGGACCGTCCGTCCGGAGCTCGCCCACATGAAGCAGGGGCCGGAAACGTATCTGCGGCGCTTCTATTACGACACGATCGCGCATTCCGACGACGCACTGGCCTATCTGATCAAAGCGGTAGGGCCCGATCGGGTTCTTCTCGGAAGCGATTATTGCTTCGACATGGGCTACGAGCGGCCCGTCCAAGTGGTGGAGCGGCAGGCCCAATTAGCGCCTTCCGAACAAAATGCAATATTTTCAGAGAACGCGATCAGATTGCTGAAGCTATAGGTGGGGTGGTGAGCTACCGCGCGGAGCGGCAGACCGAAAGATAAACATAAAGAAGCTTAGCTGTAGCGCTTCTGTTGGCCATCATCGCCATACCAATCAAAGGTACTGTCCGAAAGATTGACGATGATGTTCTGGATTTGTGTGTAAGCCTCGTAGGCAACGATACCGTTCTCGCGTCCGATACCGCTCATCTTGAAACCGCCCCAAGGCGAGGCAGGATCGATCCGGTGATGGTCGTTGATCCAGGTTATTCCACAATGCAGGGAATGGGCAACGCGATGGGCTCGCGCGATGTCCCGGGTCCAGATGCTGGTTGCCAGGCCGAACTCTGTGCCATTCGCGATCGCAATGGCCTCCTGCTCGGTCTCAAAGGGGATGACGCAGACGACCGGTCCGAAAATCTCCTCCTGCGCAATTCGCATCTGAGGGGACACGTTGGTGAAGATGGTCGGCAGAAAATAATAGCCCGCGGCGAGGGAAGGGCATTCGGGACGCACGCCGCCGTAAGCGAGATGCGCACCTTCCTCGATGCCGATCCGCACGTATTCCTCGACACGCTCGCGTTGCCGGCTCGAGACGAGCGGCCCCATTTGTGTCGTCTCGAGCTGCGGGTCGCCCAGCCGAATCTCCCGCGTGCGGCGGACGAGCTCGCTTACCACCTCGTCGTGAATCGAGCGATGCACGAGCAGTCGTGAGCCCTGGACGCAGGTTTGCCCGCTGGCGATGAACGCCGCGAACATGGTAGCGGCGACCACACGTCCGACGTCTGAGTCGGGAAAAGCGATCACGGCAGCCTTTCCGCCGAGCTCGGCAGACACGCTCACCAAATTACCGCCCGCAATGGAGGCCACCGTCTTGCCGGTCTCTGTTCCGCCGGTGAGATCGAGCTTGCGAATACGTGAATGAGAGGAAAGAGCCAAGCCTGCAGCGGCGCCGAAGCCTGGCACGACATTGTAAGTTCCATCAGGCACGCCCGCTTCTTTGAGAATTTCGCCGAGCAGAAGCGGTGTGATGGGTGCCAGCTCGGATGGCTTGACCACCATCGCATTGCCTGCGGCCAGCGAGGGGGCCACCTTCTTGGTGAGGATCAGCAGCGGATGGTTCCAGGGCGTGATATGCCCGACCACTCCGAGTGGCACGCGGCGGGTATAATTGAGATAATCGCCGGAAAACGGGGGGACGGTGTCCTCGTGCGTGCGAGCTACGGCGCCGAAGTAGCTGAACCACTCTGGCAGGCGCGCCATTTGCGCCGTCATCTCGCGGCGAGGGCGGCCGATCTGATCGATTTCAATGGTCGCAAGCTCGGGCAGGCGCCGCCGCAGGATCTCGGCGATGCGATGCATGATGTCGCCACGCTCGGCGCCCGACAAGGCGGACCATTGCGGAAAGGCGTGCTCGGCCGCGGCGACGGCAGCCTCGATGTCTTGCGCGTCGCCTTCGGCCACCTCCGCAATGATCGAGCCGTCTTTTGGATTTTCGACGGTGAATGTGCGCCCCGACTCCGCCGGGCGGTATTCCCCGCCAATGAACAGGTCCCAACGCTTCACTGTCAGTGCACCCCGAGAAAGCGCATCAGCGGCGCTTGATCCTTCTTGATTTCATCCGCGGTGGCCTCATGCACCACACGGCCCGTTTCCAAAATGTAGAAACGGGAGGCCACCGAGAGAGCGCTGTAGAGGTTCTGCTCGACCAACAGAATGGCGAGGCCAGTCTTGCCGAGATCGGCGATGATCGTCTCCAGCTGTTGAACCAGCACTGGAGCAAGCCCCTCCGATGGCTCGTCCATCAGCACCAGCTCGGGATCGATCATCAGTGATCGGCCGATCGCGAGCATCTGACGCTCGCCACCCGAAAGCTGGTTGCCGCGGTGGTTCTTGCGCTCGGCCAGCCTCGGAAACATTTCGAAGACGCGGTCGACCGTCCAGCCCTGCTTGGAGCTGGCCGATTTCAGCATCGTCAGATGCTCCGTCACGGTCAGGGATGAAAACAGCCTGCGCCCCTGCGGCACCAGCGCGATCCGCCGCAAGGCGACTTCATGCGGGGCCAAATTCCTGAGTTCTTCCCCTTTCCACAACAGCGAGCCTTCCCGCACTTGCGGCTGCGCCAGCCGCATGATGGAGCGGATCAGGGTCGTCTTGCCCATCCCGTTGCGACCGAGGAGCGCCACGACCTCGCCGGGCCGGACCTCGAGCGAGACGCCATGCAGCACGTGCGCGTCGCCATAGAAGCTGTGCAGGTTGCGAACCTCAAGCATCGGACCGCGCCTTCCCGAGATAGACGTCCTGCACGTGCTGATTGGAGCGGATGTCCTCCGGCGAGCCTTCTGCGAGCAGCCGGCCATTATTGAGGCAGGTCACCCAGTCCACGAGATTGAGCACCAGCTCCATGTCGTGCTCGATCAGGACCATGGTCAAATCCTGCGGCAGCGAGCGGATGATCTCGGCCACCATCAGGCGCTCGGCGGGGGACAGCCCGGCAGCCGGCTCGTCCAACAAAAGCAAGCGCGGTTTGGAAATCAACGCCATCGCCATTTCGAGCTGGCGCTGCTCGCCGTAGGAAAGCTCGTTCACCGCGACGGAAACGCGTTCCTCCAGCCGAGAAACGCGAAGTGCGGAGGCCACCCGGTCCTGCTCCTCGCTGGTCAGCCGGGTCGAACCGAGCATCGAGAATTTGCTGCGGCTGGTCCCACGAAGGGCGAGCTGCATGTTCTCCTCGACGGTCATGGTCGGAAACAGGTTGGTGATCTGGAAGGTGCGGCTCATGCCCATCCGCGCACGCTTCTGCGCTGGCATGCGCGTCACATTCTGACCTTCGAATACGACGCGGCCCGATGTCGGCGGAAAAACCCCGGTGATCGCATTGAAGAGGGTCGTCTTGCCTGCGCCATTCGGGCCGATGATCGCGCGTCGCTCGCCGCGCCTGACGGAGATCGACACGTTATCGACCGCCTTCAGCGCGCCAAAGGCAACAACGATATTCTCAAGGACAAGCGCAGTTTCCGACACGAACGAAGCTCTTGTTCAGGTAGTATGGTGGGCGCAGCCGCAGACGCGGCTACGCCCTGACGAATGAATCAGGTTTTCTTGATGCCCTGGTTGTCGCGCGAGAACGGCGGCTTCGCCAGATACTCTTTCGGATCGTAGGTCCAGAATTGCGAAACGGAGGGATACGTCTCGATCGGCACGTTCCAGTATTTTCCTTCGGCGTTCTTCACGACCTTGCGGATATAGACGTCGTAGATGGGGTTTCCGTAGTCGTCGAAGCGGACGGGGCGACCGAGAGGCGAATTGGTGAGCTCGCTGTTCAGCACCGCGTCGAGAAACTTGTCTCGGTTCGAAATGTCGCCTTTGAGCCCCTCGATGACCTGCCCGACCCACAGCGCACCCGAATAGTGCGAGAAGCCGTAAAGCGACGGCAACTTGCCATACTTCTCGCTGTACGCCTTCACGAACTTCTGCGTTTCAGGATTGTCGGAGCCCTCGGCGAAATGTGCGGAGGAGACGATGCCCTCGCACTCCGGACCCGAGGTGCGGATCACCGACTGGTCGGTGAAGTTCTGGGCGCCGAGCAGCGGGATCTGGCCCTTCAGTCCAAAATCGGAATACTGCTTCATGAAGCGGGAGGCGTCGGCGCCGAGCTCCATCGTGAAGATGGCATCGATATTCATGCTGCCGAGCTGCCCGATGTAGGGGCTGAAATCAGCGGTGTTCAGCGGATTCCAGAGCTGGCCGACGATCGTGCCGCCGCCTTCCGTGAACACCTGGGAAAAGCCCGCGCACTGCTCGTGGCCGAAGGTGTAGTCCTGCGAGATCGTGGCGATGCGCTTATAGCCCTGCTTCAGCGCCCAATCGGCGAGCGGCCTCGGCATCTGGCTCGCGGTGTAGCCGGCGACCCGGATGACGTTCTTCACGCGCTGGCGCTGCGTCAGGTCATCGGCGGCGATGACCGGAATGAAATAGGGAACGCCGTTGCCGCGAACGTAATTGGCGACCGCCAGTCCCGTGTTGGCGAGCAGATTGCCGAACAAGAAATCGACGTTCTCCTGCTCGACGAGGCGGCGGGCTTTCTGCAGGGCCGTATCCGGGTTGCCGGCATCGTCTTCGACCACGACCTCGACCGGGCGGCCGGCGATCTGATTGCCTTTCTCCTCCCAGTACATGTTGAAGCCTTCGACGATCTCTTTGCCGCCTGCAGCCACGACACCGCTCAGCGGTGCCATCAGGCCGATGCGGATCGCCTTCCCGGCTTGTGCCCGCGCGATATGGGGCATTGGGAATGCGCCCGTCGCGGTTGCGGCCAGCGCCAAGCCTGAGTGCTTTAGGAATGTCCTGCGATCCATCGTTTCCTCCGTCTATGAGAGCCCAATATCAGCTCTTCGTTTGGCGGCTACTGCTCCTCGCAAACAGCTTGCGCAATGCACCGAGAATGCCCTCGGGCGCAAAGATCATCGCGCCGATGAACGTTAGCCCCAAGATCATCTGCCAACGCTCGGTGTACTGGCTCACGAAATTCTCCAGCAGAATGATGGCGGCCGCTCCGATGAAAGAGCCGAACAAGGTGCCTATCCCACCGATGATCGCCATGAGGAGGCCCTCGACCGATTGTGCCAATTGCACGGTCGAGGGACTGACGAAATCGTTGAACAGGGCGTAAAGCGCGCCCGCCACCCCGGCGAAAAGGCCTGTGATCGTGAACGCCAGAAAGATGTGGGTCGCTGCGCCGTAGCCGAGACTCCGCATCCGGCTCTCGCTGTCGCGGATTCCGCGGAGCGTCAGGCCGAAGGGCGAGTGAACGAAACGCCAGATGATTACGGTCAAAGCAAGAACCACGGCCAGGGTCACATAGTAGAAGACGGTCGGATCGGCGATGATGTCGGGACGGCCCGAGCCGCGAATGCCGTTCTCACCGCCGGTCACGCTGGTCCACCGCAGGCATACGCCCCATACGATCATGCCCAAGGCAAGGGTCAGCAGCAGGAAGTAAACCCCACCGACCCGGGCGGCCAGCAGAGCGAAAACGCCGGCCGCGAAAGTCGCAGCGAGTATACCGAGAAAACAACCGACCCAGGGCGATCCGCCCATGATCGTCGTCCAGTAGATGACGACGTACGTCGAGATCCCGAAAATCGCGCCGTGACCGAGCGATACACGGCCGGCGTAGCCGGCGAGCACGTCGATCGACATGGCGAGCAATGCGAATATCAGCACCTCGTTGGCGAGACTCAGCTCGTACGTCGAGACGAGGGGCGGCAGGGCGCCGAAAATGGCGGCCAGCACGACGATGAAGGCCAGCGGCGAATGCCGAACGGAAGTGATCGCCGACGCCATCAGGCTGCCCTCCCGAACAAGCCCAGGGGACGGAAGGCAAGGAGCACCGCCATCGGCCCGAAAATGACGAAGTATGCGAGCTCCGGAAACAGGACCTGGCCGATCGTGTTGAGCATGCCGACGAGCAACGCGCCGACGGCCGCGCCGACGAGGCTGCCGCTGCCGCCGATGATCACGATCGCGAGGGAGAAGACCAGAATCTCGGAGTCTGCTGTTGGATAGAGCGTCAGAAACGCGCCCCCGATCGTTCCACCGAGTCCGGCCAGCGAAGCGCCGAGCATCGAGGTCGCGAGAAACACGCGGCGGATATTGATGCCCATGGCCTCGACCATCTCGGCATCATCCACACCCGCGCGGATGAGTGCGCCGAGCCGCGTTCGGTTCATCAAAAGCCAGAGCCCGACGAAGGTGAGAACGCCAAGGACCAGCACGAACAGGCGGTATTTCGGATAGAAGATGCCGCTGAAGCGCACTGCGCCGCGGAGAAACTCCGGAACTTGCACCGAGAACGTGTCGCCGCCCCAAATGACCAAAGCGAGATCGTTGAGAACGAAAGCGACGCCGAGCGTCAATAGGACCTCGCGCAGCTCGAACCCGCGCACGAAGCGCAACAAGGTCTGATCGACGAAAAGGCCGATACAAGCGATGGCCAGCATCGCCGCCAGCACGCCGAGCACAAAATTGCCCGTCGTTGCGATGACGGTGTAGCCGATATATCCGCCGAACAGATAAAGCGCCCCGTGGGCCAGGTTGACGATGCGCAACAGGCCGAAAACCAGAGTGAAACCCGACGCGACGATGAAAAGCAATGCCGCGAACGTCAGGCCGTTGAGCACCTGGACAAGATTGAGGCTCGCCACGGATCAACTCACATTCTTCAGGGCATCCGGCCGCTCGCCGAGGTACCAGTCGCAGATCTCCTCGCCAGTCCAGAAAATGACATCCGGGCGTTTTCTGATTTCCGCGAGAACTCTGCGGAAATATTTGGCTCGGTGCGGAGCGCCCATGATGTAGGGGTGCACCACAAGTGCCATGACGCGTGCAGATTTGGCGCTGTCTTGATAAATCTGCTCGAATTGGTCCATGGCACGGTCGTAATATTCGCTCGCCTTGTGATGCTGGATCAGCATCATGGCCACGTCGTTACATTCCTGGGTATAGGGAACATTCAAGATCGGCTTGGTGCGAGTCTTGAGCACGACCGGCTGATCGTCGAGAACCCAATCGCAAACGTAGTCGAATCCTTCCTCGACCAGGAGATCCGGCGTTTCCCAGGTTTCCGTCAGCCCAGGTCCGAGCCAGCCCCGTGGTGGCTTGCCAGTGAACGCTTTGACGGCTTCTACCGTCATGCGAATGTCCTCGCGTTCGTCGGGCACCTTCTGCATGTTTTTCTGGCCGAAGCCGTGGCCCATGAACTCCCAGCCGCGCTCCAGTGCAGCCTTTGAAATGGCTTCGTAGCTCTTGATCGCCTTGCCGTTGATCGCCAGAACCGCTTTGATTGCGTGCTCGTCCAGAGCCTCCAGAAGACGCCAGAAACCGACACGGTTGCCGTACTCGTGCCACGCCCAGTTCGGGATGTCCGGCATCGGCGATCCGCCCGCCGGTGGAGTCAGCACCGTGCGCGGCATGGTCTCGCGCGGATCCCATTCCTCGATGTTCACGATCACCCAGGCGACCATGCGGGCATTGCCCGGAAGCTTCAAAGGCGCTCGCTCGGTGATCGCGGAATAAGAAATGCGCTCGGTCGGCAGCATTTGTCAGGTTACCTTCGCACCAATGGAGAACGTGAAGGGAGAAAGCCCTTCGATCAACGCGACGAGTCTGTCGCCTGGTTCAAGTGGCCCGACACCGGCAGGCGTGCCGGTCATGATGAGATCGCCCGGCTCGAGTCGGTAGGAGGCCGACAGTTTCGCGATGATCTCAGGCGTGGACCAGATCATCTGCCTGAGATCGCCTCGCTGGCGTTCCACCCCGTTGACTTCGATCGAAATCGTGCCGGTTGAGCGATGGCCGACGGCCGCCACAGGGTGAATGGGACCGCAGGGGGCAGATTTGTCGAACGATTTGCCGATTTCCCACGGCAATCCCTTTGCGAACGATTCCCGCTGGCGGTCACGCCGCGTCAGGTCCACCCCGACCGCATAGCCGAATACGACATCGAGAGCGCGCTCCACCGGAATATTGATGGCCGCAGCGCCAATCGCCACCACCAGCTCAACCTCGAACTGAAAATCTCCGGTCTCAGGCGGGTAAGGGATTTCTCCTTCCGAAGTGACGGCATCGGTCGGCTTCTGAAAGAAGAACGGCGGATCGCGCTCGTCGGCTTCCTTCATCTCGCGAATGTGTTCGAGATAGTTGCGGCCGACGCAATAGACGCGCCGTACTGGAAACCGCTCGTGGCGGCCGACAATGGGCAGCGTGACGATGTTCGGGGTGAATAACAAATTCATCGTCCGACTGTCTCCAGCGGCCGGATCGCAGGCCAAGGACGCTTCCCCTCGAAGTCATGCTTCAACATCGCCCCACCTCCAGCATCGGCATTGAAAATGCTATATGCATCTCGCCTTCTGTCAAGGATAAATGTATACATGTTAGCTGTTTCGAGTCCCGTTGAGGTGTGCTGGGAGAGGCAGCTATTTCCACGCGAAATGCTCAAATGCCGGGGCATCTCATTGCCAATGATGCGGAACGAAGCGGCAATGTTCAGATTGGGAATCGTGTGCAAGTGTGAATTCGAGAGCTAAGCTGAATTCAGCTCGCAAGAAAACCGAGCTCATGACTCGCAGTGCATCGACGGCTGCAGTCCTGCGGGGTGCGATTCTCGCGGGCGAGTTCGCTCCTGGGGAACGCATCTACGAGCAGGGTCTGTCGGAACGGCTGAAGGTATCCCGTACACCGATCCGTGAAGCGCTCAAGTCTCTAGCAGGCGAGGGCCTTTTGGATCACGTCCCCAATCGCGGCTATTATGTGCGCGAATATTCCGTCGATGACATCGTTCAGGCCTATGAAATCCGTGCGGCATTGGAAGGATTGGCCGCAAGGCGCGCGGCTCAGCTAGGCTTGGCTGCCGAGGAGCGGGCGATCATCGAAAAGGCTCTCGAGGACGGCGAAGCCTTTTTGAAGAAGGGCAATTTCTCCCCGGATGATCGCGTCCTTTATGGAGAGATCAACGCCGCCATCCACAGCGCCATCCTTGCGGGGAGCCAATCGCGCATGCTGCGGGACCAGCTGCGCCTGTCGCAGCAGATTGCACCGTCTTCGCATCGCAACATCGTCGCGTTCGAGCGCCGCGATGTGCGCCGCCGCCACGATGATCATTACCGGATTTACGAGGCGATCCTGTGCCGTGACGGCGCCCGGGCCGAGCTGCTGATGCGCGATCATGTCGAGAGTGTGAAGATCGCGCTGATCCGGTCCATCTCGCGCGACCTGCCTCTGCCGGAGCAAGCCGGAGGGAGATTGGCTTTCGAGTCGGGCGGGTCGGCCGGTGGCCGTCGAAGAAGAGATGTCAGGGAGCCTGACTCTTCACGCTAGAATCCTTTGGTAAAATCGACCTATTCAGCCCCGCGGGAGTCTCAGTGCCACGAATTTTCGGCGTCCTCCACGTGGGCCGCCCACTCGTCAGACCTCGATGCGATTGACGCACTAGCAGGCTCCGTCTACCGTCTCGCGCGTCCGTTCTCCAGACGGAGATGAAAAGTGAACGCGCAACAACAGATCCAAACCGAGGATTGCAGCTGCCGTTGCCCCGCCATTGCGAGTGAGGCGCTCGCAACAGGGTTGCCGCCGGCTGCCAGCTCGGTCTGGAAGCTGGAGGCTACGTCGGTCCGCCAGCCAGGAGGCCGCAAGTCGTAAAGATCGACGTGAACGAACGGGGGCATTCGGCCGCGATTGACGACGCCGCATGGCGATTGGCGGTCGGTGGCCCTTCCGCTAGTTGAACTGGGGGTACCATGCCGCTTTCCTCACCTCATGTATCACGCCTTGCTGGTTTGGGAGCTCTTGCATGGTCGGCGAGCGCGATGCCCGCCCTTGCCCATCACATGATGGGCGGCCAGGTGCCGCAAACGTTCGCGCAGGGACTGCTATCTGGCATCGGGCACCCTCTGATCGGCATTGATCATTTCGCCTTCGTGGTCGCTGTCGGTGTCGCGGCTGTGCTCGCCGGCAAGCTGTGCGTGTTAACCGCTGCCTTCGTCATCGGCGCTTTCGCAGGCTGTCTCATCCATCTTGCCGGGTTCACGCTGCCCATGGCTGAGCTGGTCATTGCGGCGTCGGTGCTTTTGCTCGGCGCCATCATCGCCAGCAATCGCGAGGTTTCTCCGATGGCGCTCGGCATCCTGTTTGTCGGCGCCGGGCTCTTTCATGGTTGGGCCTATGGCGAGTCGATCTTCGGCGCAGAACGGACGCCGCTGATCGCGTATCTCGCAGGGTTCTCGTTGACTCAGCTCGCAGTCGCGATCCTCGCCGGCCCCGTCGGCCTATGGATGCTCCAAGATGGGGTCAAGTCGCGCACCAATATCCGCATCGCCGGAGCGGTCGTAGCCGGAATTGGCTTGGCGCTGTTCGTTGGCCATATCGAAGGTCTGGTGTTTCCAAACGTGCAATAGGCGTCGCCCCGACGCAGGACGCGGTGTTTCCGTCGGCCGTGCACGCACTTTTGTCAGGACCGCGATTTTCCCGCGCCTGGTCCACTTGGCTACTGCAACTTCACGCTGATGGCGCGACAGTGCGGAACCTTCGCTAGCCACTGACAGGAGTAGATCACGATATCGAGCCACCGGACGCATAAAGCCGTCCGCCCGCACCAGGGCTGCTGAACCGAGCCGGGGGCGACGGCTTTCTACGATGGTATAATGCGCAATGCCTGCTGTTACGCCTTGAAGGCCGGCTCACGCTTTTCCTGAAAGGCCCGAATGCCTTCCATGTGGTCGCCGGCGGAGAAGCACAGCGTGTTCATCTCGTTCTCGTAGCGAATGCCGCTCGCCAGGTCGGATTGCAGCGCCATGCGCACCGCGGCCTTGACCGATTCCACCGCGACTGGGCTATAGCTGGCAATAGTACGGCAGATGTCGCGAGCCTTGGCTTCGACCTCGGCATCGTCCACCAGGAACTCGACGATGCCGAGCCGCATCGCCTCTTCCGCATCGATCGGGTCTCCGAGAAGCAGCAGGCGCATCGCATGGCCGTAGCCGATCAGGCGCGGCAGCATCTGCGAGGCACCGCCGCCGCCGACCCAGCCGCGCTTGACCTCCGGGAAGCCGAGGCGGGCGCTGCGGCCCATTACGCGGATGTCGGCTGAAAGTGCCATCTCGGCGCCGCCGCCGAGCACCCAGCCATGCAGCGCCGCCACGACCGGCTTGCGCATGTTGCGCACCGCGGTGGCATATTCCACCCGGTTGCGGAATTTCCACGGCGTCGGATACTCTGCCAGAGCGTTGAGGTCGCTACCGGCGCAAAAGGCGCGATCACCGGCGCCGCGCAACAGCACCACGCGAACGCTGTCGTCGCGATCGAACTCTCGGCAGTGGTGCTCGATAGCGGCCGCCATGGCAGGCGTGATCGCATTCATCTTGCTGGGACGGTCGAGGATGATCTCGGCAATGAAATCACCCTTCACGGTGCGGATCTCATCAGACATGCTGTATTCTCCATCAAAGTTCGTCACGATTTGGGGACTTCGACGACATGGATGACCGGCCGAAACCGGTGCGCCCCCGGGAGCGGCTGACGCTGCAGGATCTCGCCGCTCATGCCGGCGTATCGCGGGCCACTGTCTCGCTGGTACTGGCAAATAGTCCTCTCGTGGCCGAGAAGACGCGCGCCCGCGTGCTCGAATCGGTGCGTGTCCTCGGCTACGTCTATAATCGCGGCGCCGCCAATCTGCGCACACGGCGTACCCATACGATCGGCATCGCCATCAACGAGATCACCAATCCATACTTTACCGAGCTGACTGCCGTACTGCAGGGGGCCTTCCGTGATCTCGGCCGTACGGTGTTCGTGTCGAATTCGGATGAGGACCCTGCCCGGCAGGACCAGTTCATCGCGACAATGCGCGAGTATAACGCCGACGGGTTGGTGATCTGCCCGGCCGAGGGCACCGAGGCGGAGAGCCTTCGGCGCTTGAAGGAGCAAGGCATCGCGTGCGTGCTGCTGTCGCGCGATGTCCCCGGCAGCGGCCTCGATTATGCTGGCCATGCCCACCGTCAGGGCACCTCGATGGTAACCGAGCACCTCATCGGTCTCGGCCACCGGCGTATCGCCATGATCGGCGGGGCTGACCGCAACTGGACCGGTCGCGAGCGGCGCCTCGGCTATCGTGACGCGCTCGCAGCCAACGGCCTGCCCCTGGCGCCCGAACTGGTCCTCGCCGGCACGCCGAGCCGCAGCTTCGGCGCCGAGGCCATAAAGCGGCTGATGCGTCTTGACGATCCGCCGACGGCGGCGGTGTGTTTCAACGACGTGATCGCCTTCGGAGTCATGCTTGGCCTGCGCCAGATCGGTCGGGAGCCGGGGCGCGACTTTGCGGTGTTCGGCTATGACGATCTCGCCGAGGCGGAGCTGTGGACGCCGGCCCTGTCGACAGTGCGCATCGACACGCATGCCATCGGCACGGCCGCTGCGAAGCTGTTGCTCGAGCGAATCGAAAATCCGGACGCACCTCCGAAACGAGTGATTTCGCAACCTTCCCTGATCATCCGTGAATCCAGCTGTCCGCGCCCGCGCTGAGCGCGACAAGGGCCCGCCAGCGGCTTTCGAGGCTGAACAAAAATTAGGATCTTTGAGGCAAAGCCGATGATATCGTGGACCCCTAGGCACTTGTTGACAGCCCGGCATGTGAAATTTAGAACGATCTAAGCTGAAAAAAATGGCGCTAATTCGGGAGGAAGCATGGAGGTGACCAATCTCCTGAAAATCTTGCCCCGGCGGCCGCTCGTCAGCCGGGAGACAGGGGAATGACGCGCTATATCGTCTCGCGGCTGGGCATTACGGTCGTGATGGCGGTGCTCGCCACGCTGGTGATCTTCCTGATTGCAAACACTGTGCCGGGTGATCCCGTGCTGGCGCAGCTCGGCGACGTCGCCGCCTCCGACGAAAAATTCGTCGCCGAGTGGCGGACCAAATTCGGTCTCGACCTGCCGCTCTGGCAGCGTTACCTGATTTTCCTTTCCGGCCTGGTCCATGGCGATCTCGGCATCTCGATCGCCTCGCAACGTCCGGTGCTCGATGACATCATACAGTTTGCACCCGCGACGATCGAGCTTGCCACAATCGGCTTCGTCCTTGCTCTGCTGATCGGCATTCCGCTCGGCATCATCGCCGCCGTCTGGCGCGACACCTGGGTCGACCATATCGCGCGTGTGGTGTCGCTGATCGGCGTGTCGTCGCCGACTTTCTGGCTCGCGTTCATTATGCTCGCCATCTTCTATGGTGGGCTTGAGATCGCTCCCGGTCCCGGCCGGCTCGATCCGATCGCGCTACCGCCGGAGCGGGTCACCGGCTTGCTGCTGATCGACACGGCCATCGCCGGCGACTGGGAGACCTTCCGCGATGCTGCGGCGCATCTGGTGTTGCCGTCGATCGTGCAGGCTGCAGCGACGCTCGGCCTGATCACCCGCACGACGCGCGCCAGCATGTTGGAGAGCATCCAGCAGGATTACGTGCGCGTCGCCCGCGCCAAGGGGTTGAAAAAGAGCACGATCATTCTGGGCCACGTATTTCCGAACGCTGTGATCCCGGTGGTCACGCTCGGCGGCCTCGCCTATGCCAATTTGCTCAGTGGCGCAGTGATGACAGAGACGATCTTCTCCTGGCCGGGTCTTGGCCTCTATACCTTCCGCAGTGCCGCGGCGCTGGATTTTCCGGCCATCATGGGCATCACGCTGGTGGTAGCGCTGGTCTATCTGATCATCAACCTGGTGATCGACATCAGCTATGCCTTCCTCGACCCACGGGTGACGCGGTGAGCGTTGCGGGTGAGGCAGCAGCGGCACGGCGCATCGCGCCAGTCCCGACCAAGGCGCAGCGCTGGCGCAGGCGGTACGGCCTGCCGGCAGTCGGGATGTTCATCATCCTGGTTTGGATCGTAGTTGCGATCACCGCGCCATTGCTCAGCCCGTACGATCCGAATCTGGTCGATGTTTCCAACCGGCTGAAGCCGCCCTCTGGCGAACATTGGCTGGGCACCGACGCGCTCGGGCGCGACGTGTTCACGAGATTGCTGTACGGGTCGCGCATTTCGCTGACCACGGGCTTCGTGGTGGTTCTGGTCGGAGCATTCTTCGGAACGCTGCTCGGGGGCATCGCCGCCTTCGCCCGCGGCAAGGTCGAAGAAATCATCATGCGCCTGACCGATCTGGTCCTATGCTTTCCGCCGATCATCCTGGCGCTCGCCATTGCCGCCGCGCTCGGCATCGGCACCGTCAACACCATCATCGCCATGCTGGCGGTGTGGTGGCCGAAATTCGCCCGCCTCGCGCATTCCATGGTGTTGACGCAGCGCTCGCAGGAATATGTCGAGGCGGCGGTCGTCGCCGGGTTCGGCCCCGGTCGCATCCTGTTTCGCCACATCATCCCGAACTCGATCGGGCCGCTGATCGTGCTCGTGACGCTCGATATCGGTAACGCCGTCATCACCTTTGCAGGGCTGTCCTTTCTCGGGCTCGGCGTCGTGCCGCCCACGGCCGAGTGGGGCTCGATGGTGGCGGAGGGGCGCGAGCTGGTCGCTCAATGGTGGGTCGCGACCTTCCCCGGCTTCTGCATTCTGAGCATCGTGCTGGGCTTCAACTTCCTTGGTGACGGCGTGCGCGACTGGCTCGACCCCAAGGCCAGGAAACGTTAGGGGCGCCATGACCAAGACCCTCAAGGCCGAACTCGGCCGCGTTGCGACCGGTGCCGATGCCCCCGCGCTCGAGGTGAAAAATCTGCACACGCAGTTTTTCATCGACGACGGCGTCGTCTCGGCGGTTGACGGTGTGTCCTTCACCGTGAAACAGGGCGAGGCCCTCGGCATCGTTGGCGAATCCGGCTCCGGCAAGAGCGTTACTGCCCTGTCGCTAATGCGGCTACTCGATGAGCCAGCCCGTATCACCGAGGGCGAGGTGCGCTTTCAGGGCAGAGACGTGCTGGCGATGAGCCCCGAGGAGCTACGCTCGGTGCGCGGCGACCGCATGGCGATGGTCTTTCAGGACCCCATGACCTCGCTCAACCCGGTGCTGAAGATTGCCAAGCAGTTGATCGAGACCATGGTGGTGCACGGCCGCTTCACAGAGGCGGAAGCCTCCAAGCGTGCCGTCGACCTGCTTGGCCGCATGGGCGTGACCGCGCCCGAGCGCGCCGTCGAAAGCTATCCGCACCAGTTCTCGGGCGGCATGCGCCAGCGCGTCATGCTGGCGCTCGGCATGAGCAACGAGCCGGCCCTGTTGATCGCCGATGAGCCGACGACGGCACTCGACGTCACCATCCAGGCGCAGATCCTCGACCTGATCCGCGAGTTGAATCGGGATTACGGCACCTCCGTCGTTCTGATCAGCCACGATCTCGGTGTTATCGCCCGCGTCTGCCACCGCACGATCGTCATGTATAGCGGCGAGGTGGTCGAGGAGGGGTTGACGGAGGATCTGCTCGCCGATCCGCGCCATCCTTATACCTGGGCGCTGATCAACGCAGTGCCGCGCATCGACGAGGCACGGCCCCTCGACCGTCGCCTGACCACGATCGAAGGTCAGCCACCGGATCCTCTTAACCTGCCTCAGGGCTGCCGTTTCGCGCCGCGTTGCCCCTTCCGGGTGGAGAAATGCGATGTGCATCCGGACCTCGCCGAGGTCGGGCCCGGCCGTAAGGCGCGCTGCTGGGTGACGCAGGCCGGCACTACGCTCCCGAAGAAGACGCTGCGGGCCACAGCCGCTTCGGCGGAGGCGACTCCGCCGCGCGTCATTGCTGGCCGCGATGAGGCGCCCCTGTTGAAGCTGCGTGACGTCGTCAAGCATTTCCCACTGCCCAAGACCGGCTACTTCCAGCCGCGGCGCGTCGTCCACGCCGTCGACAACGTCGATCTCGATGTCTTCCGCGGCGAGACGGTCGGGCTCGTCGGCGAGTCAGGCTGCGGGAAGTCGACTATTGCCCGCTTGGTGATGCGCATCCACCAGCCGGATTCCGGCGAGATCATTTTCGACGGCCACGATATTGCGAAGAGCACGCAGAAGCAGATCAGGCCGCTGCGCCGGCGCATGCAGATGGTCTTCCAGGATCCCTATGGTTCGCTCAACCCGCGCATGACGGTTGGTGACATAATCGCCGAGCCACTGCTGTTTCACGGGATAACGAAAGGCAAGGCGGAGACGCAGGTGCGTGTCGACGAGCTACTCAACATCGTTGGCCTCAACCCGCGCGTCGGGCGGCGCTATTCGTACGAGTTCTCTGGCGGCCAGCGCCAGCGCATTTCGATCGCCCGCGCCCTCGCCGTGAGGCCGGATTTCATCGTCGCCGACGAGCCGATCTCGGCGCTTGACGTCAATATTCAGGCCCAGATCATCAACTTGATGCTCGATTTGCAGGAAAGGTTCGGGCTGACCTACCTGTTCATCGCTCACGACCTCGCGGTGGTGCGCCATATCTCGGACCGCGTGGTGGTCCTTTACCTTGGCAAGGTGATGGAGATCGCCCCGGCTGATCGGCTGTTCGATCGGCCACTGCACCCCTACACCCGCTACCTGCTTTCGGCCGCGCCGATCCCGGATGCGGCGGTCGAGCGCGAGCGCGGCTATCTGAAGCTCGAGGGCGAGCCGCCAAGCTCGATCTCGCCCCCCAGCGGCTGCCGATTCCGCACCCGCTGCCCCTTGGCCAAGCCGATCTGCGCCAGCGAGCCGCCCCCTTTGGTCGAGCATGAGCCCGGCCATTTGGCCGCCTGCCATTTTGCCGGGCAACTGAAATGATCATTGGAGATTTGAATGCAGCGCGTCACCGCTGAGGAATTTATCGAGCTGATCCGCTCGGGCGATACATCGCTGATCGGCGGATCGGGGAATGGCCATGCCGTTCCCGAGCTGCCGACCTTCGACACGATAGGTGCACGCCTGTTCCCGCCTGAGCCGATCGCGCTGGCGGCGCATCTTGCTGGCTGCACGCCCCGGGCGTGCTCGACCCCGCTCGCAGCGGCGGCTTTGTCAATTGCAGGGGAATGACGATGAGCGCTCCCCTGCAAGCACTGATCGGTGGCTCCACGCGGCTCTTCGCCATCATTGGTCATCCGATTGCCCAGGTAAGGTCGCCGCAGACCTTCAACCCGCGCCTTGCCGCCGCCGGGCACGATGCGGTGCTGGTGCCGATGCATGTCGAGCCGGATCATTTCGATGAGACGGTGCGCGGTCTGAAAAGGCTCGCCAACCTCGACGGTCTCATCATCACAGTACCCTACAAGTCGCGCATCCTCCCGTACGTCGACCGTGTGCTGCCGATGGCCGAGGCCGTTGGCGCCGTCAATGCGATGCGGCGTGAGCCAGACGGCGGCTGGAGCGGTGATATCTTCGACGGTGTGGGCCTGATGCACGGCATGCGGGAGCAAGGCGAGGATCCCCGCGGTCGCCGCGTCATGCTGCTCGGAGCCGGCGGCGCCGGCAGCGCCGTCGCGGTGGCTCTGGCGCAGGCGGGTGCAGCGGCCGTCACCATCCATGATGTCGATGCTGGCAGGGCCGAGGCGCTCGCCGCGCGAGTCAAACGACTTTATCCGAGCTGCAACACACGTGCTGGTGCGCCGGACCTCAACACGCACGACACGCTGATCAATGCCACGCCGATCGGCATGGCCGAGGACGACCCGCTGCCCATTCCGATCGGGCAGCTGCGGCCCGAGATGCTGGTGGTCGACATCATCATGAAGCCGGAGATCACGCGCTTGGCTGCCGCTGCCAGAGAGCGCGGCTGCAAAACCCTGCCGGGCAAGACCATGCTCGAAGGGCAGGCTACGGAGCTGATGAGGTTTTTCGGGGTGGAGGAAGGCACATGAGTGACATTCCCGTTAAGATCGGCGAGGAGGCCCAGTTCTCCAAGACCATCGGCGAAGCGGATTTGCTGCTGTTCTCGGGTCTGTCGGGCGATTTCGATCCGATCCATGTCAACGAGGAATATGCCCGCAAGAGCCAGTTCGGCCGGCGCATCGCCCATGGCGCGCTGGTGATGAGCCTGCTCTCGACCACAGCTTCGATGATCTCGCGCCGTGCCGTCGAGCGCGGTTCGAAGGGCGTTTCAGTGTCGCTCGGCTACGACAAGATCCGGTTCCTGCGCCCGGTATTCATTGGTGACACGCTGACGGCGACCTATCGCGTCGAGGAACTCGACGAGGCTGCGGGGCGCCACCGCGCCAGGGTCGAAGTCGCCAACCAGAATGGCGAGCTCTGCCTCGCCGGCACGCATGTCATGCGCTGGCTGCCACCGTCTGCCTGAAAGAAGCAGCTCCGATCATGCCGCTCTCAGAGACTCACGAGGAAATCCGCTCCCTCGCTCGCCGATTTGCTGACGAGGTGATCCGCCCCCAGGCCGAAGCGCTCGACCGGGACGAAGCCTTCCCCGCCGACATCTATCGCCAGATGGGCGAGCTCGGTCTGTTCGGAATTACCGTGCCGGCCGAGCTCGGTGGCGCCGGATTGGATACGCTGGCCTATGCGCTGGTGATGGAGGAATTGTCGCGCGGCTATGCTTCAATTGCCGACCAGTGCGGCCTGTATGAGCTGATCGGCACCCTGCTTTCGGTGCACGGCACGCCGGCGCAGCAGCAGAAATGGCTCGGGCCCCTGCTCAGCGCCAGGGTGAAGCCAGCTTACTGCATCACCGAATCGGGCGCGGGCACCGACGTCTCCGGTATTCAGACCACCGCCGAGCGCACCGCCACCGGCTGGAGGCTGTCGGGATCCAAGCTGTGGATCCATAACGCCCCGGTCGCCGATGTCGGATTCGTGCTGGCGCGGACCGACAAGGACGCCGGCAAGCGCGGCATGAGCATCTTCATCGTGCCGTTCGATCTGCCGGGCGTGTCGCGCGGCCCGAAGGAGCACAAGATGGGCCAGCGCGCGAGCCAGGTCGGGGCGCTGCATTTCGACCAGGTCGAGCTGCCCGCTGATGCGCTACTCGGCACCGAGGGCAGGGGCTTCCACATCATGATGAGCGTGCTCGACAAGGGCCGCATCGGCATCGCTGCGCTCGCTGTCGGCATCGCCCAGGCCGGCCTCGAGGCGGCTATCGCCTACGCCAAGCAGCGCAAGCAGTTTGGCCACCCCATTGCTGATTTCCAGGGCTTGCAGTGGATCCTCGCCGACATGGCCAAGGACATCACCGCCGCACGCCTGTTGGTGCGCAATGCGGCCGAAGCGCTCGATTCAGGGCGCCCGGCGACGATCTACTGCTCGATGGCCAAATGCTTCGCGAGCGACATGGCGGTGGCCCAGACCGCGAATGCCGTCCAGGTGTTCGGCGGCAGTGGCTATATTCGGGGCTTCGAGGTCGAGCGCCTCTATCGCGACGCCAAGATCACTCAGATTTACGAGGGCACCAATCAGATCCAGCGTTCGATCATCGCGCGTGAGCTTTTGAGCAAGGGTGTGCCGACATGAACGACATGCAACCGGGATCAATAGAGCTACGTCTGCCATCCGCCGATGGCTCCCTGTCGACTTATCGCCTGACCGGCCAGCCGCTGCCGATCGCCAAGCCGGCGCGAGCCTTCAACCGGGTCGCCTTTGCGGCGGCGCATGTCGTTGCCGACCCGTTCACGGCGGTCGAGCCGAGCGATAAGCCGGTGCTCGACTGGCCGCGCACCATTGCCTATCGCCGGTACCTGATCGGGCTTGGGCTCGGCGTCGCCGAAGCGATGGACACTGCCCAGCGCGGCATGGGGCTCGACTGGCACGGCGCGCTCGAGTTGATCGGGCGCACGCTCGCCGAGACGCGCGACCTGCCCGATGCCCTGATCTTCTCGGGGTGCGGCACCGAGCAACTCGATCCTGCCGATGCGCGCACGATCGACGACGTCATCGCCGCCTACCTCACGCAGATGCATGCCATCCAGAAGCTCGGCGGCCGCATCATCCTGATGGCGAGCCGCGCGCTGGCCAGGGTCGCCAAAAGTCCGGACGACTATCGGAAGGTCTATGCCCGTGTCTTATCGGAGGCGGACAAGCCGGTGATCCTGCACTGGCTCGGCGACATGTTCGATCCAGCGCTCGCCGGCTACTGGGGTGGGGACCGCTTCGAGGAAACCGTCGAGACGGCCCTCGGCGTGATTGCCGAAAACGCGGCAAAAGTCGACGGCATCAAGATATCGCTGCTCGACGACGCCAAGGAGATTGCGATGCGCCGCCGTCTGCCGGCCGGCGTAAAAATGTACAGCGGCGACGATTTCAATTATCCCGAGCTGATCGCCGGCGACGCGCATGGCTATTCGCACGCGCTGCTCGGCATTTTTGACGCCATCGCGCCGGCCGCTTCGAGCGCGCTTGCCGCGCTCGCAGCCGGTGATCGCGCGCGTTACGACGCGCTACTGGCACCGACCGTGCCGCTGTCGCGCCTCATCTTCCGGGCGCCCACGCGTTTCTACAAGACCGGTGTGGTGTTCTTGAGCTATCTCAACGGCCATCAGGACCATCCGATCATGGTTGGTGGCCAGCAGGGGATGCGGCCGCTGCCCTATTTCTGCGAGATTTTCAAGCTGGCCGACCAGGCCGGCCTGCTCGCCGATCCGGCTGATGCGACGGCGCGTATGCGGCGCTTCCTCGCCTTCTACGGCGTCTGAGCCATGAAGGCTCACCGCATAATTCTGCGCCCAGGGTGAAGCCAGCGCGGCTTGGATTTCATCACGAGCGAGAATGGGTCGGTAATCGGCGCCGGGCGCGACGATGTTGGCCACGCAATCGCGATGGCGCTGACACGCGATGGCTTTGCGGCCGAACGCTATGTCAAGCTGTTCGTAATGCTGACGCGGATTTTTGCGCTTGGAGAATTGTAATTGGGAAATGTAATCAATTGATAATGCCTAAATGTGCGAATAGGATCCGGTAAATCTAGCTGCGGAGTTTGCTTTTTTGGTTCATTAGATCGATCCAAAGAAGAGACTTCGACCAAGTGACGTGCTGAGAATCGAAGGGAGAGAAGCATGACGAATAAGACAGGCTGGATGAGCCGGCGGGACTTGGCGAAGTTGCTGGGTGTGGGGGGTGCGGCGATTGTTGCGGGTCTGCCCGAACGCGTTTTCGCCGCGAGCGACAAGACCACCCTGGTGATCGGGATCGACATCAGCGATACCATCACGCTCGATCCGGCCCGTCAGGCGCAGTACACGCCGCCGATGTCGCTCAGGGCCGCCTACGACATGCTGGTGACGATGTCTCCGGGCGACTATGTCAACCTGAAGCCGGCGCTTGCCACCAAATGGGAGAGGACGCCGGACGGCAAGGGTTGGCGCTTCACACTGCGCGAGGGTGTCAAGTTCGCCAGCGGTAACCCGATGACCGCTGAGGACGTCAAGTGGTCGATCGATCGCGTTCTCTATATCGGCGATCAGCCTTCCCAATATATCTCGCACCTGGACCGCACTGAGATCGTCGATGCCAAAACCGTCGATCTGATCCTCAAGGACCCGAGCCAGCCGATCCTGAACATACTCGCCGCACCCGGTTTCCCGGTCTACGACCGCAAGCTGGTCGAGCAGCATGGTGGCGACGCCAGCAAGGACGCCAAGACCAAGGACAAGGCGACCACCTGGCTGAATAGCAATTCCGCAGGGACCGGCGCCTACAAGCTGGTGCGCTGGGAGCGCAACTCCCAGATCCAGTTTGTCCGAAACGACCATTACTGGGGGGGCAAGCCGCCATTCCAGCGCGTCGTCATCCGCCACATCGCCGATAGCGCCGCGCAGTTGCTCGCCATCCGCCGCGACGACATCGACATCGCATTCAATCTGATCCCGGAGCAGATCGCCACGTTGAAGGAGGAGCCGAATGTCCGCCTTGAAGGGCTGACCAGCCTCGACTTCGTCTACATGGCGCTGACGCAGGAGCCGGAGTTCAACAAGGCGCTTGCCATCAAGGAGGCTCGTCAGGCGATCGGCTACGCCATCGACTATGACGGAATCATCCATGGCCTGCTCGGCGGTGCGGCGGTTCGCCCGGCAAGCTTCCTGCCGATCGGCGTTTCTGGCTCGACCGAGGAGATCGCCAAGGAGATCAGCTTTCGCCACGACCCGGACAAAGCCAGGCAGCTGCTACAGAAAGCTGGGCTCGCTGATGGCTTCGAGTTTGAACTCGCCTATGGCAACGCTGCCATTGCCGGCCTGAACTATCAAACCCTCGGCCAGAAGATCCAGAGCGACCTCGCCAAGGTCAATATCAGAGTGAAGCTTGCGCCGATGGATCAGGTCAACCTGCGCACCACATATACGGGGGGAAAAGCGCAAGGCGGCGTACTGACCTTCTGGAACCCACCTGCGGTCGAGAACCTGCTCTGGGCGGCGGCGACCGTAGAGCGCGTTGCCAAGCGCGTGCATTGGACGCCGCCAGAGGACTTGGTGAAGCTCGTCCATCAGGCCGCGGCCGAAGAGGATCAAAAGAAGCAGGCCGATCTCTGGGTCGAGTACCAGAAGGCGATGGTGGACCAAGCCAACCTGATCGTCCTGTTCCAGCCGATCTATCAGATCGCTGTGCGCGACACGCTTGGTAAGCTGCCGCTAACCGCCGCCGGCTGGCAGCTCGACATGGAAGCGGTGAAGCCGGCCTGATCTGGCCAGAGGAGGGGCCGCGTACTCGCACCCAGGCAGTCCCGCGCGGCAAGAAAGCATCTGCGACGCCTCACCATGAGCCACTCGTGGTGAGGTGTCGTCGCGATGGGCGCCCTGCTTCCTGGGCAACTATCGATCCCGAACACCGCGGCTCGAATTGTTCCTGCGAGGTGGGGCCGCATCCCTGACAGCGTGACGCTGTAGCGTAGCGAAGAGAGGCCTATGTCCCCGGACAGGCCAAAAATCGGGGGACAGAATAGTGGGCTATTCGGACACTGGCGCTCCCTACGGGAGTCGAACCCGTCTTTCCAGATTGAAAATCTGGCGTCCTAACCGATAGACGAAGGGAGCGCTGGGCGCAGGGTATAGGGGGGTTTCAGGGGGCTGGCAAGGGAGCAGGTGGCGTTTCCGCGCCGCACCTCCCGGTGTGCCGGCCGCGCGGAAACTGCCCGAAAGGCGCGCCGGCACTCGATCATCCCTGCCGTCGTGGGTCGGCCGCATCGTCGATGGTCAGCTCGATGCGGTCGCGACCGCCCCAGGTCTCGCGTCGGAGCGTGCCTGCCAGATGAATCGGCATGCCGCCGGTGGAGAGCAGGGCTTCGCCGAGCGGCTGGTCGGCAGCGCGGAAGGCGACCGCATCGATGCGGGAACCATCGCCGGCTTCGACCGCGCAGCGGATGTGACGCTCGCCGACCACCTTGGCGTACTTGATGCGGTGGGCGGGGAAGGCGAAGCGGGGCTGCGGGTTGCCCTGGCCGTACGGTCCTGCGCGCTCGATAAGCTGCAGCAACTCGTCCGTGGCGCCGCCCGAAGTCATGGCCCCATCGATATCCAGGCCTGCGGTGGCGCGGGCGTGGGTGGCGGCCACGGCGAGTGTCTCGCAGAAGAATGCGCGCAGCCGATCGAGCCGGTTCCGCTCCACCGTCAGTCCGGCAGCCATCGCATGGCCACCGCCCTTGACGAGATGGCCCTTCGAGACGGCGGCACGCACGGCCGCTCCGATATCGACGCCCGCCACGGAGCGCAAGGAGGCTGTGCCGGTCTCGTTTTCCCATGAGATCACGCACGAGGGCCGCTGGAAGCGCTCGGTCAGGCGGCTTGCGACCAAGCCGACGACGCCCTTGTGGAAGGATTCGGAGCCGAGCACGATAATCGGCTGCGTGGGGTCCGCTTCGAGCTGCCGCTCGGCTTCCGCCATGGCCTGCTCGAGCATCTCCGCTTCGATCGCCTTGCGCTCCTTGTTGAGCTTGTCGAGCAGTTGCGCGATGCGCGCCGCTTCCGCCTCGTCGTCGATGGACAGCAGGCGCGCGCCGAGCGCCGCATCTCCGATGCGCCCTCCGGCATTGATGCGCGGGCCGAGGACGAAGCCCAGATGGTATGGCGTCGGGGCCTGGGCGAGGCCCGCGGCGTCGAACAGGGCCGTCAATCCGATGTTGCGGCGCGTACGCATCACCTGCAGGCCCTTGACGACGTAGGCGCGGTTGAGGCCGGTAAGCGGGACGACGTCGCACACGGTCGCCAAGGCGACGAGGTCGAGGAGGCCGAGCAGGTCGGGCGCGGGGCTCGCGGCCGAGTAGAAGTCGCGGCGGCGCAGCTCACGTGCCGTCGCAACCAGGACCATGAATGTCACTCCGGCTGCGCACAGCTGGCCGAGACCCGACAGGTCGTCCTGCCGGTTCGGATTGACGAGGGCATGAACGTCGGGAAGCCGTTCGTCGGCCTGGTGGTGGTCGATGACGATCACGTCGCTGCCCATTTCGCGGGCACGCCCCAGTGGTTCGAAGCTGGCGGTGCCGCAATCCACCGTCACGATCAGCCGGGCGCCGTCCTTGATGAGCCCCTCGATGGCTGCCACGTTGGGACCGTAGCCTTCGAACAGCCGATCCGGAATGTAGACCCGGCAGCCGAGCCCATGATGCGCCAGGAAGCGGTGTATCAGGGCAACGGATGCTGCTCCGTCGACGTCGTAATCGCCGAATACGGCGATGGGTTCACGAGCGATGATGGCATCGGCGAGACGAGCGGCTGCCTTGTCCATGTCCTGCAGCACGCTCGGGTCGGGCATGAGCGCCTTGATCGTCGGGTCAAGGACGACCGGGACCTCGTCGAGCCTGACACCACGGGCGGCCAGAACGCGGCCGAGCAGCTCCGGCAGATCGTGTCGCTGGCTGATCGCGGTGGCGAGGTTGAGGTCGGCCGGGTCGATGCGCTCTCGCCATTGCAATCCGCGTACCGATCGCGTGACGCCGAGAAACGCGGACCGCCTCCCATCGAACAGCTCAGGCTTCGGTCTCGCGAGTGCCCCCATCCCGTACCCCTGCGAATCAGGCCCGCAGTGTTGCACGCGGTCAGGGCAGGTTGGAGAGATGCGTCCGAAGCTCCTGTGGACATCTGCACAGGCCTGCGTGCAGACGCCCGTTCAGCGCGCTTTCAGCTCGAACTCTCGGGCAAGCAGCTCATACGATCGCCGGCGGGCGGCGGGATCGTGGGACCAGGTCAGGATCACGATCTCTTCGAGTCCGAGCTCATCGGCAAGCGTGCGGAGACGTCTGCCGACGTCTGCCGGAGTGCCGACGAACGCGGTGCGCCGCATTTCGGCGATACGAGCCTCTTCGAGAGGGGTCGGCTCGAATGGGAGGGACGTTTCCGGAGCATCGATAGGGGCGAGCAGGCCCCGGTCCCGGGCCACCCGCCAATGGGCCCGCGACGTGAAGAGCCGCTGCGCTTCCGCTTCGGTCTCCGCAACCAGCGCCCACACGCAGATGTTGGCGACAGGCTCGGGATGCCGGGGGCTTGGCCGGTAGAGCTGGCGGTAGAGCGACAGCGCCTGCTCGACCCCGACGCCATCGGTGATGAAGTAGGCGAACGAATAGGGCAGCCCGAAGTGTGCCGCGACCTGGGCGCCGTAATCCGAGCTGCCGAGCATCCAGACCACGGGCGCGGTGTCGCCGGCCGGATAGGCGCGGACCTGTCGAAAGGGGTGAACCTCGGGCAGGTCCTCGCCGCTCACCCAAGCGATGAGGTCGCGGACCTGTTCCGGGAACTGCAGCGTGCGCATGGTGCCGAACGGGTTGAGCGCCTGCGCGGTACGGCTGTCAGAGCCCGGTGCGCGGCCGACGCCGAGATCGATGCGTCCGGGCGCCAGCGCCTCCAGCACGCGAAACTGCTCGGCCACCTTGAACGCGGAGTAATGCGGCAGCATCACGCCGGCACTGCCGACGCGGATCGAGCGTGTGCGTGTCGCGATGGCCGCCATCAGGATTTCGGGGGCCGTGCCGACGATCGTGTCGTGGCTGTGATGCTCGGAGACCCAGAATCGATGATAGCCAAGTCCCTCGCACAGCTCGGCCAGCTCCACCGTCTCGCTGATCGAGTCGCGGTGCCGCCGGCCTCGAATGGCGACGGATTGGTCGAGCACTGAGAGCCGGATCATGAGAGCCCATCACCTTTGCAGCAGGCAAACTGCGGACAGATTAGTCCTAACGTGCTCCCTGGGCGAGACGATCGGGAATGATGCATCGCCGCGCGACCTCGCCTGAGGGAACGGACTAGGCGCAAGTGAGTTGTTCGCCGAACGCATCGGCTTGGAATGTTTCCATGGCCAATCGACTGGGCTGGTTTCTCGGGCTCCTCGTCCTGCTGATCCTGATCCTGTTCTGGGTGATCCCATGGAACCGGATCGAGACCTCCGTGACGCCACAGGAGTCGAGCGCGCCGTATGAGCCGCCGCGGCGGATCGACTAGGTCGCCGCCTCCGCCCCGTCCTTCAGCAGCTTGTAGTTGATCGAGTCGACAAGGGCCTCGAAGCTCGCATCAACGATGTTGGGCGAGACGCCCACGGTGAACCAGCGCTCGCCGGTGGCCTTGTCGTGGCTCTCGATCAGCACGCGGGTGACCGCCTCGGTGCCGCCGGTCAGAATGCGGACCTTGTAATCGACGAGCTCGATATCGTTGATGTACTTCTGATAGCGTCCGAGATCCTTGCGCAGCGCCTGGTCGAGCGCGTGCACCGGGCCGTTGCCCTCAGCGACCGACCACACCGGCTCGTCGCTGCCTGAGACGAAGACTCGGACCGTTGCTTCCGAAACGGTGATGAGCCGGCCGATGGCGTTGTGGCGCTTTTCGACCATGACGCGGAAGCTGTCGACGGTAAAGTATTTCGGCACCTCGCCGAGCATCCGCCGGGCCAGCAGCTCGAATGAGGCCTCGGCGCCCTCGTAGGCATAGCCGGCGGCCTCGCGCTCCTTCACCTCCTCGAGCAGACGGCCGATGCGCTCGTCGTTCTTCGGGATCGCGATGCCAAGCCGTTCCAGCTCGGCAATGACGTTTGATTTGCCGGCCTGATCGGAGACGAGCACACGACGGCGGTTGCCGACGCTTTCCGGCTTCACGTGCTCGTAGGTTTCCGGTTCCTTCAGGATCGCAGACGCATGGATTCCGGCCTTCGTGGCGAATGCGGACTCTCCGACGTAAGGCGCATGCCGGTTGGGCGCGCGGTTGAGGATTTCGTCGAGGATCCGGCTTGCCTGCGTGATCCGCATCAGGCGCTCGGGCGTCACGCCCGTTTCGAAGCGATCGGCGAACTCGGATTTCAGCAACAGCGTCGGAATGATCGAGGTCAGGTTGGCATTTCCACAGCGCTCGCCGATGCCGTTGATCGTGCCCTGGATCTGGCGCACGCCGGCCCGCACGGCGGCGAGGGTATTGGCGACGGCGTTCTCGGTATCGTTATGCGTGTGAATGCCGAGATGCGTGCCGGGGATGACCTCGGCCACATCGCGCACGATGCGTTCGATCTCGTGCGGCAGCGTTCCGCCGTTCGTGTCGCAGAGCACCACCCAGCGGGCGCCGGCTTCGTAAGCGGTGCGCGCGACGGCGAGCGCATAGGCGCGATTGCCTTTGTAGCCGTCGAAAAAATGCTCGCAATCGATCATCGCCTCGGTACCGGCTTCGCGAATGGCCTGCACCGACTGGGCGACCGCTTCCAGATTTTCCTCATTGCTGATGGCGAGCGCGACCCGCACGTGGTAATCCCAGGCCTTGGCGACGAGGCAGATCGCGTCGGCGCCCGACTGAAGCGTCGCTTGAAAACCTGGATCATTGGAAACCGATCGGCCGGCCCGCTTCGTCATGCCGAATGCGGTGAAGCGTGAGGTTTCCAATCGCGGCCGCGAAGCGAAAAAGGCGGTATCGGTGGCGTTGGCGCCGGGATAGCCGCCCTCCACGTAGTCGATCCCAAGCCCGTCGAGCAGCTCGGCAATCCGCCGCTTGTCCTGAAGCGAGAAATCCACCCCGGTGGTCTGCGCGCCATCGCGCAAAGTGGTGTCGAAAAGGTATAGGCGTTCGCGAGACAAGTGCTGGTCCTCAAATGACTTCGGCGAGACGGAGGGCGAGGGCGACAGCCGCGATGATCACGGCGATTTTCAAAATGCGATAATAGATCCGGTGGCGCTGAAACGGCGGCGTGTCATTCGAGTCGGCCATGGGTGCTCACTCGGGGTGATGGCAAACGGCTTCGATGTTGTGCCCGTCCGCATCGAAAACGAACGCGGCATAATAGTTGGGGTGATACTGCGGCCGCAGCCCTGGTGCGCCATTGTCTTTCGCACCCGCCGCGATGGCAGCTTTGTAAAAGGCATCGACCTCAGCTCTGTTGGCCGCTTGGAAAGCTATGTGGAAGGGGCTTGTCGGGCTGTCGCCGGCGGCAATCCAGAACTCCGGTTTGCTGCGGCCGAACCCGGCAACGCCGCCGTGTTCGGTGAACTCCAATTGAATTGTGATTCCGAGCGGCTGCAGTGCGGCCGAATAGAATGCTTTCGCGCGCACAAAGTCGCTGACGGTGAAGCCGATGTGGTCGAGGGTGGGGGTGGCGGTCGGAGCGTTCATATCATCTCCTTTTCAACTGGCCGCTGCGAATGTCGTGGCTGACGATTGTGTAGTCCCTACGCGTTTCGCAAAAGGATTTCTTCGCAAATCACGATGACCCGGAGCCGACCGGAATCTCCCTCTCCCAAAGGGAGAGGGTCGGGGTGAGGGGTTATGAGGTAAGACGTGATACGAGACGGAGGAATTCGCGGCGGCGAATTTGCAACCGGTTCGGAATTGCGGCAAGCGGCGTTGCCCCCTCACCCTAACCCTCTCCCCCACGGGGAGAGGGGACTGGCTGGTGGCCTGGCTTCGTAGAATGAGTAGAATGAGATCGAGAGGCTGCATTATCGCTTCACCTCCCACGTCGTGACGATTTCCCCGGTGACGGGGTCCTTGGAGTCCTTCAGTTGAACGCCCATCGCTGCGAGCTCGTCGCGGATGCGGTCGGCTTCGGCGAAGTTTTTGGCTTTCCGGGCGGCCAGACGCTCGGCGATGCGTGGCTCGACGGTTTTGGCCAGCTCTCGACGCCTCGCTTCGTTTGCTTCGCGCTCCGATTTCAACGACTGGCCATCAAATCCGAGCAGCGCCAGCGCGAAGCCGAGTGCGCCGCGTTCGCCAGCATCGCTCAGGCGATGAAGCTCAGCAATGGCCTTCGGCGTGTTGAGATCGTCGCATAAAGCTTCGAGGACGGGCGACGCCTTGTTTTGATCGGCCTCGTCGAATTCCGTTGCGAAAGGAAACCAAGAATCCAGAATGGCCAGGCTCTGCTCCAGGCCCTCCACCGTCCAGTCGATCGGCTGGCGGTAATGCGTTCGCAGCATGTTGAACCGCAGCACTTCGCCAGGCCAACGCCGACCACCGAATTTGTCCGTCGCCAGCAGCTCGTGAATCGTCACGAAATTCCCCAGGCTCTTGGACATCTTCTCGCCCTCGACCATGAGGAAGCCGTTATGCATCCAGACCTGCGCCATGATCGGCGTGCCGTGGGCGCAGCGGGACTGGGCGAGCTCGTTCTCATGATGCGGGAAAACGAGATCGATGCCGCCGCCGTGGATGTCGAAAACCTCGCCCAGGTGCCGCTCTGCCATCGCCGAGCACTCGATGTGCCAGCCGGGCCGACCGGGGACCGAAATCCCGCAGGGGCTCGGCCAAGCAGGCTCGCCGGGCTTTGACGGTTTCCATAGGACAAAATCCATCGGCCCCTTCTTGTAGGGTGCGACTTCCACGCGAGCGCCCGCCTCCATCTCCTGGAGGCTGCGGTTGGAGAGCCGGCCGTAGTCGGGCATCGCCTCGACGTCGAACAGCACGTGGTCCTGGGCGACGTAGGCGCAACCTTTGGCGACCAACCGCTCGATCAGCCGCTTCATGTCCTCGATGTGATCGGTGGCCCGCGGCTCGACCGTCGGCGGCAGCACGCCGAGAGCGGCGATGTCCTCGTGGAACTGCCGCGTCGTACGCTCGGTCAGCTCGCGAATCGAGACCCCTTCCTCGGCCGCCCGCGCGTTGATCTTGTCGTCGACGTCGGTGATGTTGCGCGCGTAGGTGACGTGCTCCGGGCCGTAGATATGCTGCAGCAGGCGGAACAGCACGTCGAAAACGATCACCGGGCGCGCGTTACCGATGTGGGCGTAGTCGTAGACGGTCGGCCCGCACACGTACATGCGCACGTTCTTCGGATCGAGCGGCTGGAACGGCTCCTTGCGGCGGGTCAGCGTGTTGTAAAGCGTCAGCGTCACGTTCGTCCCCTGGCCTGCTGGCGGGGCGTGGCTCTATGAATTGGGAGAAGGTGAGCGGCCGCGCGCCAGCGATGAGCTAGCTCGAAATAATGCAGCAGATGATGCCGCAGCAGTCCGGTGCGGCAGAGATCGTCGCGGCTCTTTTCATGGCGTCCTTATGCGTGAGCCCGGTGGGGGACGTCAAGCGGCGTAGTCGACTGGGCCGGGCCTGGGCATCCGGCCTTGTGGCGCATCTGGTCGGGCCGCGGCCAACTACCCGGAAACTCGGAGGGCTATGCCCCGGTTTGACCATATATCAAGCAGGACACCCGTTCGCAGCTGTTCCACGACTCCATGATGGAGGCAGAGATGGCGCTCAAGGACGAGATTGCTGCCGCGCGGGCGAGATGGAACGTCCTGACGCTTTACCAGAAGTTCGAGGAGCTGGTCATCGTCATCCTGACCGGCCTTATCGCGGTCGTCGTCGTGTTTGCCGTTTGGAATCTCGCACTGAAGATCGCCCTCAGTCTGCTCGCGGCCTCGTTCGATCCGACCGATCACGCCGAGTTCCAAGCCGTGTTTGGGATGATCCTTACGATCATCATCGCGCTGGAGTTCAAGAGATCGATTCTGGTCGTCGCCGAAAGGCGCTACAGCGTCGTCCAAGCGCGCGCCATCGTTCTGATCGCGCTCCTGGCGCTGGTGCGCAAGATCCTGATCCTTGACCTCAACACGACGAGTGCGGGGCAGCTCCTCGGGCTGGGTGCCGCTATACTGGCGCTCGGGGCTGTCTATTGGCTCGTCGGAGAACAGGAGCGCCGTGATCGTGCCGCGATGCGATCGATGGTAGCCGCGGCCGCACCGAGCGAGGGGCTGGAGCCTGCAGTATCCGATGCGAGGTCGCCGGACCGCCGTTGATCGAGAGGTGGACGCCCCATTTGCGCTGCATTGACCGGCTAGCGGGGATCCTTCAAGAATGCGGGAGACTCAGCGCGGGGAACCCAGGCTGCGCTGCATGGGTGTGAATGTCACGATGCGCCTCGTTCCAGCTGGAATGTCGAAGCGTCGCGCCGGCGGTTTCGCCTGCGCGGTTGCATTGTTGATGGCCGCCGCCGGACCCGTCCTGGCACAAGGCTGGCCGTGGGACTGGGGCTGGGGGCAACAAGAGCCGCGGCGGCCGCGCGAGCCCGTTTTCCGCGAGCCGCCTCCTCAGGAGCAGCCATCCTGGCAATCGAGCAACCAGTCGGCGATCTGCCTGCAGCTCGAGCAGCGACTGGCGCAGGAGGCGAACCGCGGATCACAATCACGCGAGCTGCTGCCGAAGCTGGAGCAGGAGATGCGCGCTGCCGATCGGGCCTATCAGTCCGGTCAGGCGCAGCTGGAGCGGAACAACTGCTACGAGTATTTCCTGTTCGCAAAATCACTGCGGCGTACGCGCCTGTGCGTGGACTTGAACAGGCAGGTGGAGCAGGCGCGGGACCGGCTGGCCGAGATCGAAGCGCAGCGACAGCAGATCCTCTCGTCGAGCAACCGTTCCTATCAGGAGGACATCATCCAGGAGCTGGCGCGGAACCGCTGCGGTGCCACTTATGAGCAGCAGGCGCGCCGCTTCAATCCATTCTCGTCGATCTGGCAGGACGAGGACAGCGGCGGGCCGTTCGGCGGCCGCTACGAGAGCCTGCCGTTCGCAACGTTCCGCACCGTCTGCGTCCGGCTGTGCGACGGTTATTACTTTCCGGTGAGCTTCTCGACGCTGCCCAACCACTTCGATCACGACGCGGAGGTGTGCCAGTCGAAGTGCGCCGCGCCGGCGGAACTGTTCTATCACCAGAACCCCGGCGGCAGCATGGAGGACGCGGTGTCCTACAGCACCCGTCGGCCCTACGCGTCGCTTCCGGTGGCGTTCCGCTACCGCAAGGAGTACGTCCAGGGCTGCTCGTGCAAGCAGAGCGAGTACGATCCCAGGGTGGACCAGCCTCAGAAGCGGGCAGAGGGGACGACAGGACAGCCTGCGCGCACCAGATGAGGCATCTTGACCAGTCGGGCGGATCGTGACCTAGTCGGGCGGGCGGGGGGCAAAGTGACCGCAATGCCGGGACGCATCCTGTGACGGACGATATCGCCACTGCCGCTGAGATTCGACCCATCGGCCCGGACGATCTCGCCGAGGTGCGCTCGCTGCAAGCCAGCTCATTTCGGGTGCTGGCAGCCCAAGTCTTCACCGAAGAAGAAGTCGCAGCCTTTTCGGACCATGTCTACAGCCTGGCCTATACCGAGGCCTTGTCCGAGGCGATCCGGCGTGGCCAGCTCTTCGGGGCGTGGTTCGACCGACAGCTCGTCGCGACGGCAGGCTGGACGGCGGGGGACGGCAGTATCTCCTCGGCGCGGATCCGCTGGGTTCACGTAAAGCCCATGTTCACCGGCATCGGGCTCGGGACGAGGCTCGTCGAGACCGCCGAAGCCGCCGCGCAAAAGGCCGGCTTCGATGTGCTGTCAGTCGAGGCGACGCTGAACGCCGCCGAGTTCTTCGCCGGGCTCGGTTACGAGACGTCCTCACATGGCGTGCGCTCACTGCCTCTTGGTCAGAGCCTGGCGGTGGCCTATATGCGCAAACAACTGAGCCGTCGGCCGCCGCAGCTCACATCCTTGAGCGAGGATGCTGCCGAGGAGGCCTAGCCTCACGTGCGGTCGCGCCGGGTGGCATCGGGCTGGCCATAAACCATTGAGACGATCTCAGACCGGTCGAGGCCAATGTCCTTCAGGAGGTGATCGTCGAGATCGCGCAGCCTTGCAACGGCAGCCCTGCGCTCGAACGATTGCCTGTAGGCATCGGCCATTGTCCTCACCCATGCGAAAAGGCTGCGGCGCGGGGGTGCCAGCGGGGTGGTCAGGCCAGACGATGTCAGCTGTGCCGTTGTCGTCATGCTCATTTGATATCTCCGACATTCTTTCTTGGGGCCTTGGGACGACGCGGCAAACTTCGGCTGCCGCTCACGTCCTGCTGTTCTAGGCTGGCTGTTCCAATCCGGCTGTTCCCCACGGAACATGCCGCTGGCGGTGAATGACCAGGAAGCTGCTTGCGCCGCGCCGCATCGGCTTGACGTACCCCGGCGTCTCACGTAAAGGATCGCCGTGACGGCGGGTCTGCGCGGCTCGCCATATTTTTCTTAGCGGGCGTAGCTCAGTTGGTTAGAGCGCCGGCCTGTCACGCCGGAGGCCGCGGGTTCAAGTCCCGTCGCTCGCGCCATTTCCAACTTACTGTTTTTGTTAACTAAAACTTGGTTACTCAAACGCTGTTCAATTTCCGATTTCCAACTCCGTTGCCGGCGCTCAAGTCGGAAATTTCCTACTTTTGTTCCCTTCTGGCCTTGAGCGGCACCAGCTTCTGACGTCCAGCGCGCCGCATTTCGTCGGCCTGACGCACCACCTGCAGCTGGGTCGGGGAGTACGTTCCGAAGATCGCGTTCGACTGAGCGAGCGTGTTGGCCAGCTTGGCGGCGAGCTGCGTCGGCTGCGCACCACCTGCAATGGCCTCTACGTTGCCTGTGCGGCGCAGGTCCATCATTCGCCGGGTGTCGCCCGGAAAGAGAACATTGCGCACGGCGCGGAAGTCATCGCCCAGGGTGTCCTTCGAGTAGATGTGGCCCGACCGGTTGCGAATGAACGGCTGGTCGTCCGGCACCGCGAACGGCAGCTCGGCGAGATAGCAGTTCAGGTGCTCCTCCGTCTCTTTCGAGAGCGTGGCATAGACATCTCTTTCCGTCTTCCCGCGCTTCGTCTCGAACCACACGCCGTTCTCGTCCCGGCGCTTCATGGCCAAGGTGAGCTGGCGGACGTCAACGGGCTGCATCTGTGTGTCGTAGGCGATCGCGATGGCTAGGGCGAGCCCGCGATAGCCCAGCTCCTTCGCTTTTGCGATCAGCGCTTTGACCTCCGGCTCGTACCAGATCTCTTTGCGCCCCGCCGGCGCCGAGTTGGCGATTCGGTGGGTTGGGTTCTCTTTGATGAGCTTGAACGCGATCCCGATCTCGAGTAGCGCCCTCAGGATCTTGAACACCCTGTGCTTCTTGTGCAGGCTGAAGCTTCGGTCGAGCTCGGCATAGAACGCATCGCAGGTCGGATAATCGATGCTCGCGACTGGTATGTCTGCGAAGACCGGCTCGATCACCTTCCAGGCGAGATCCCACTCTTCGCGGGTGCGCGGCTTCTTGCGCGCCCATTCGTTTGTCTTGCGGTACTGGTCGAATAGCCAGCCGAGTGTGCCGTCTGGCCATGTGCGCTTGGCGGCTTGCCCCTTGCGCTCAGCATCCCACTGAGCGTTCAGCTTTTCGGCCTTCTCCCAGGCTTCCGGCCCATCCGGTCCAAGCGGCAGCACTCGGAAGCCTCTGGCCTTCATGGCCGGCGTAGGCTCCCAATACCCACGGCCGTTCTTGACACGGTAGTGCCTAATTCGCACGTTCCCCATCCCTTAGCGACCCCATTCTCGATCGTATCAGGTCGCTGAGATTAGTCGGTTTTCCTGCCGCGCCGAAGAGCTTGTCCAACCATTGGTCAATGGCGAAGCGGTCTCTCCTGCCGAGTACAGGATGGGCTTTTGGGAGTCCGAGCTTTGTTTCGAGCTCTTCTGAGCGTCGCGAAAACTCATAGATGGACATGCCGAGGTAGTGAGCGGTCTCGGTCTCATTGATGAGCCGTGGCGGCTCTACGTCCGTCAGTCTAATGCGCTTTGCCATGATCGTGGCTGTGCTCTCAAAAAAAAGCGGCCGGGATGACTACCCCCCATCCCGGCCTCTGCCACCTCGGTTTCCCGATGGTTCCCTCTCTGGCAGATCAGAAGCGGATGATCGCGCCACCCACTACGGTGCTGGCGTTTACGCCTTCGACGTCGAGATCGTAGTTGCGGTAGCCGACATAGAGATCAGTGGCCGCATTATCGATCGACTGCACAACGCCGAGGCCCCAGAAGTCGAGCCGATAGTCACCGTCACCATCTTCACAGTCGCAAAGGCTGCTCTCGAGGCGGGCCCACTCGCCATAGAGGGTCGTATTGCCCCAGCCGAAGAAGTTCCTTTCGATGCCCCCCTGGACGTGAACCGCCTTCGGATCGACGAACCAGAACGGCGCGCTGAAGTCCACGACAGGCACCGAGAGAAGAATGCCGCTGGTTGCAACACCTTCCACCTTGCCGGCAGCTCCGCTGACAAACAGACCGGAGGGAACGTGCATCACGGATGCCGATCCGGCGATGGTCTCGACGCCAGTATCGAAATCGCTGTCTGCCTTCCGATAACCGATGCCAGCCGCCAGCTTGATATCGCCCAGCTCGCCGGCATAGCGCAGCGCCACGTCCCAGCTGTCCTCGGCGTTGCCCATCCAGGCAGCCGAGACAGAGAAACCGGCAAACGTCGGCGAGATCCACCGCACAACGTCGGTTCGACCGCCATCGAACGGTGTATTGACGCCACCCAACCATGCGCTCGACAGCGGCTCAAATGACAGCAGCGTGCTGGCGACCGCCGTATTGGCGACAGAGATTTCCGCGATGCCGTCGGTTGCGGTGCTGGTCTGGCCAAGCCACACCGTGCCGAGCTGCGCATGCTGCAAGTAAAGAGCCGAATGACGGACAACGAGATCGCTGTTGATCTTGCCGCCACTGCCGAGCGATACGTCGAACGGCGCCACGTCGATTCCGATTGCTGGCTCAGCCGCACCGATGCCGAGCTCGATCAAGAAGCCAGCCGACCAGTCCGGTGAAATCTTGGCATCACCCTTGAAGCCGAACCGAGTCTGCGAGTTCGGGTTATTGGTGATCGTCGTCTCAGAAATGCCCACACCATCGAATGGAGTGTCGATCTCAGTGTGGAGGATCGCATAATTGACCTGTCCGTAGACCGTCAGCGATACCTTGCGGTTGTCCTTGCGCGCGGCCGTCGCCTCGAGCTCGGCAATCCGCTCCTCAAGATCCTGGCAGCATGCCCCGCCGTAATCAGCAGCGAGCGCACCGCTCGAGAATAGTGCTGCGATACCTACAAGGCATGCAGTCTTCCTTACTTTCTTCATCATGGCTGTCCTTCTTCCATGGAACCAGGGCGATGGTCGCGAAGAACGCCGCTTACTGAACCAGGGGAAGCCGCCCGGGCCGCAACCCTGCATCCCGCCCTCTCATAAGACAAGACCAATTGGCTAGTCACACTAGACGATGCTGTGACCTTGTGTTCTCCAGGCAACATACCGATCAGCCGGAAACTGCGATTGTCGAGGTGGCCGCCAGACTAGGGAGGGCAGGCGGCCACCTCACGGGGGAGGCTGCATTCCGACGTCAGATGGGGGGGGCAGTCGGGTGCAGCGCGTTTGAGACTAATCACATGAGTATTGACCGTCAAGTTATACTTAACCGTTTGCCGGTTCCGGTGTAGATTCCGTGCCACCATCTGCTTTGATGGTGAGGCCTGGCGTGCCTGCTGTTGCGGCCCTGGATCGCTGTGACTTCAGCTTTCTGCTCAGGCTCAAGAGATGGTGCGCGTGCCGCTCCGGGTCGAATTTTTCATCAGGAGCGAGTCTGCTCACAATCGTGCGTATCTCCATGATGAACTTGAACTTTTGGATCACCGGCAGATTGTCGAGCAGCGCATTGCAGGCCTTGTGTGCCAGGGCCAGATTGGCCGGCACGTGAATCCCACCGTGGTCTTGTGACAGCCAGTGCTCGATCGTCTCATCGCCATCGAGCGCCTGACCACATACGCAGCACCATTCGCCGTCGCGAAGTTTGAGTATCGTGCGCAGATCGTGCCGTCGGCTTCCTGACAGCTTCGATTTGCGTTTGACCTCCCCGATCGGCTCTTCTGGCTCAATGAACCTGCCGCGCTTGAAGGCCATGAAATGCTTGCTTGCCGCCGGCGGGATCGTCAGCTCGCCGCGCGCATTCGTGTAGATGACGATCGTGCCGACGCGCGGCATGCGATAGCGCAGGACCTCCCATTGATTGGTCGGCTCCTCGATCGTCGCCCCGTTGAAGGTGAGATAGCGCGCGAAGTCATCGAGATCCGCGCGCCGCATGGACACCGACACGGGTTCAGGCCTCCGGTGCCTTGCGCACTGGCGGCCACGTCATGCCGGCGAGCTTGCGAAGGTCCTTCTGACCATCCCACAACGGCGGCTTTTCCATCTCGGGTGGCGGCGAGATGGAGGACGTGATCTGACGGAAAACCGCCACCGGATCACCGACATCACGACCAAGCACCGGCCACAACACGAGCGCCCGCTTCATCCCTTCCATCAGCTGGCGGAGCAGAGAAGGGGATGATGCGTAGGTCAGATCAACGAGCAAATCGGTGTCTTCGTCGGTCAGCTCGAACGGCTCGGCATAGCGTCGAAGAATGGCAAAGCGCTCGTCCTCGCCCGGCAGGCCCATTTCAACCTGCATGTCAAATCGGCGCCATAAGGCACTGTCGATATTTTCCTTTTTGTTCGTCGCCGCGAGACACAATCCCTGGAACTGCTCGATCCGGCGCAGCATCACCGTGAGATAAGCCGAGCGCTCTTTGTCGGAGGCTTGCGAGCCTGAGCGATGCGGAGCGATGGCATCGATCTCGTCGAACAGGACCACGCACTTGTCGGCTGCTTGGTCGAGCAGGCGGAATACCTCGCCCAGGTTGCGCCCGGTCTCGCCAACCCACTGGCTGATAACGTCCTCGCTCTGGATTGCAACGAGCGGCAATCCAAGACGCGCTGCGAAGTGGTGCGCGAATGTGGTGTTGTGCGTAACCACATAGTTGTTGGTGATATAAGTCTCACTCGGATGTGAAACCTTGATGCATGACATTTCCTCGAATCTGCCTGTTCGCTCCACGTGTTCGATAGTGCGCCGCGCCTGCGATGCTCCCTGCTGTTCCGGCAGCTTGCTATTATGGCGAGGCAGAGACATCAGGTCTCGTCCGAAAGGATGATGCACGTGGACAACCCACGCCGGCCTTCCGTTGCGCTTTTCTCCCCGATACGTGTAAGTCGGCTGTTTTGGCGATATGGTAGCGATTCCGCCGAGGCTATTCACGACGTCGACGATATCGCGAGCGAGAACCTCTGAGGTGGTCGATATCTGAACGTTGTTGCAACGCTGAGCGTAACCGTCAGTGTCGAGAATGCCTTGCAGCACCTTTAGTCTGGCTGATTTCGATGCAAGCTTGTAGAGATCCGGGATGAACTTCTCATAGCTGTGAAGGCCAGACAGTCCAAGCCGAACAAGGGCATCACGCAGTGATGTGATTTTTCCGCTGCGCTCCTTATTGACGATTCGGTAGTCGTAGCGGTCAATCCACCGCAATTCCATTTCATCCGGAAGAGCTGCCTTGATGCGCTCGATTACATCTGAATCGGCTGCGGTGAATCTAATCGATTCCTTTTCCCGCAGGCTGCCATCTCCGATCAGCGCTCCAAGCAAATACGGGTCAATGGGCAGCTCATTCGTATGACCGAAGTCACCAGTAACCAGCGGAACAGTTAGTCGGCACTGGTTCGACTTCCTTTTCAGTTTTTCGGCAATAGTTTTGGTTTCGAGCACGCGTTGACTGTGCCAGTCTTTGTGCTTCAGCAACCACAAATGTTCCGCGCAACACTCGACAATACTGCCGTCGCTGAAGTGAACTCTCCAAACCTCGCGTTCGCCTTGCGGAAACACCCCCACGACCATAGATGGCGCACCATCTATAGACGCGATCTGATCTCCGACTTTTAAGTCACCGAGTTTTGACCAACCCGATAGCGTTTTAACCAACGAAGTGTTGGGCTGGGCTTTTCCTGTACCTGGCGGCCCGAACAGCATCGCGGTGCGCCGCGGCTTGAGGCCAACTTCCGCCAGCTTGTCGCGATGGTTGATCTCGCGCATCCATTCGATCAAGGCGCTGCGCACTGGTGGCGTCAGGATCGGTTCGTCGACCTCGTGTGGCTCGAGGATTTTCCCGAATCTCTCGAGCCCCCTTAGAGCCGAACGCGTGTCGTCGGAATACATAAGAGTTGCTGAGGCGCGTCGCATTTAATCTCCTATTCAGCTGGCGGTGGCGCCGGCGGCTGTTCACCTGGCTTGCTGTCCGGCTCGTCTTCCGGCTTCTTCTCTTTCGGCTTGCGCCGCCATGCCTCGGGAATTTCCAATCCGTCGGTGCCCGTTTCCTGACACCATCCCTCATCCCAGGCGGCACGCCGCTCGTCGTTGGCGGGATAGGGGTTTTCCGTGATCTTCTTGCCGGCACGCGCTGCCTCGCGCCCCTTTTCACGTGCCTCTTCGATGGTCTCCTTCGGCTCCGTCAGCGCGTCGATCTCGTCAGGCTCCTCTTGCTCTGGCGGACGCAGATCAAGCTCTGGCTCATTCTCTCCGGACAGCTTCTTGACCGTCGGCGGCGACAGTGGCCTTCCGCCGAGCATTCCGAGAGCTGCTTTATAGAGCTCTATTATAGTCTCGTGCTCCTGACGGTCGGCCTCGGTCATTTTCCTGAGCCGCAAGATCACGCGCATGGCCTTAGGATCGAAGCCCATCGCCTTGGCTTCTTTGAACTTGCTCGAAATGTCGTCGGCGATGGCCTTCTTTTCCTCGTCAAGCCGCTCGAGTTGCTCGATGAATTGCCTCAGGTGCTCTGCGGCCGTCGAATTGCTACCAGGGCCGCTGCCATGGCCGTTACCATGCCCGTTGCCGCTCATAGGGATCTCCAGATGCTTTGAAGCTCATCAAAGTAGACCCCATGAGTGCATAACGTCAAGCGACACTAGACTTTTCGCACACGACAAATCCGCTCCATCTCGGCCTCAATTGTTGCGAGAGCGGTTTCGGTCTCTGTCATCACCTCGGCGAGACGATCGCGCCAGGACGCAAGCTCATTGCGGACCTTCTGAACTTGCTGCAGCATGAGGTCGGCTTTGATCTCGCGGTGCACCGGGCCGAACAGCTCGGCACGGATGGCCTTGATCTCGGCCAGCTCGACAGCGATGCCTGACTTGCGCAGCGCGCGCTGCACGCTCGTGTCGGACTGGCCGGCGCGGTATCCGGCCTGGGGGTTGATGTAGGCTTTGTCGAGAGCGCGCACGATGGCGCGGCGCTTCTCCCACAGCGGCGCCTGCAGGGCGAGGGCGGCGTCGAGCGATCGCCCGGCGCCGGTCCTCTTCGGAGCTGCTTTCCTGCCCATCAGTTGAGCGCGATGCGCGCCTCGCTGCTGATGCTTGGCCGCTTCGTTTGCGTCGCCGGCTCGTGGATGGGCACCAGCTCCAGCTTCATTCCGGCGACGCGCGCGACGCTGGCGAGCGTGTTGACGCGCGGATAGAGCGTCGTGCCGTTGCGCCAATTGTAGATCGTGCCGACCGATACGCCGGATTTTTGGGAGATTTCCTGAGCAGACAGATGCCGTACAGCTCGCAATACCTGAAAAATGATGCGGTCCCGCTCAGGCTTATGGACGCGTTGGCGCTTGAATCTAGCCACGATTAACTCTCCTTCAGCTTCACGAAAAACTGGGGCGGCGTGGAATGCTCCGCGCCGCGATGATCATGCAGGAACTCAGCTGCCGAAGCGATAGTTCACTCCGACGCGGAAGATATCGAACTCAAGTGTAGTGTCGGTGATGGAGTCGGTTGCAACCGGCTTGTCGAATTGCTGGTTCTGGCTCCACTGCATACCGACGGCATGATATCTCGCCTCGCCGAGATTGACGTGCAGCCACTCGCCCCGCACGGTCCAGTTGTCAGCTACAGCAAACTCGGTGCCGGCGCCTGCGACCCAGCCGAGATGGTACTCGTCAGCCGATGCTTTGACTGTAATGCCTGGGTTATTTTTGGGATTGTCAACGACTGTGTGGTTCAGGTCGGCTTTTGCCCATGCCAGACCACCTGTCCCGTATAGCAACAGACGAGGTGTAACAAGAAAGCCAAGACGACCACGCACTGTACCGAAGGCGTCGACTGAAAAGTTGTCGATCCAGCTCACGGCTTTTGTTTTCGTGAAGACTTCCTTGCTTCCTTCCAGATCACCCCAGGAGGCATCAGCCTCTATGCCCCACACCAGCGAACCGTGCTGTCGATTTGCCCCGATCTGTAGACCGCCCAGCCATCCATTAAAGCCATAGCTCTGGTTCGGATTGTCCCAGATGTCCTCCGATTTTGATCCGGCAGTGTGCAGAGTGCCCTGCCAATCGCCGTCGGCGTATCCCACGTGGCCACCGACATAGAGCCCGGACCAGTTGTGGATTGGCTCATCGGCCTGCGCCGGCATCGCAAATGCAGCCGCCAGCACGGCCGCAGAGAATGCAGTCGAGAGTTTCATGCCCAATCTCCTGTCTGACGTCGAACTGATAATTTAGGACCGGCCTTTCGCTCAGGCTCAGGCCTGGGGCGATACGCGCGTACCGGTTTCCATTGATTTCGCCAGCGTGCTCAATCCGCTGACGAAGCTGTTGCGCTGACCCTCCGGGACAGCATCGAGGATCATTCGGTCGACTTCCTCCGCGGCAACTCGAACCTCATTAAGCAGACCCCTACCGAGCTCGGTGAGCCTCACATCATAGGCACGCATGTCGCTGCGGTTACGCCTTCTGGTGATCAGCCTCTTGCCAATCAGTCGACGGATCACATCAGCCAGCGTCGAGCGATCGATACCCGTTCTGCGCACCAGATCGGTCTGCGATGCGGTTCCCAGTTTCTGCAGTGTGTCGAGCACCACGAATTGCCGCGGCGTCAGGCCTTTGGCTTTTTCTCCAAACAGCGCGTCGGTGTTCTGCGCCGCGCGATGCATCAAGTGAACGATCGAAAAGTTTGTGATACGCATTTTCTCAAGCCCTCTGGTTTGGTACGCCACTCGCCAGCTACGACGGTCTTATCTGCCGCCATCCTTCATCGTGCTCTTCGAAACCAAGCTCGCTCATCACCCGACGAATGAGCGCCATAGCGCCGGATTCTGCCTGCTCAAGCTCTGCTTCCGCACACGATCGGCACAACACGACCGGGCCCTGGCCGACATTGATCCGCCAGGGTCGCACCATCGGTTTGGAGCAGCCAGGACAGCCGGGCGCGCCTGCCGGCGGCTCGATCATCAGATCATGAAGGTCGAGTTGTCCGCCGCCGGCTGTCTTGCCGCTGCGTCTCATGCCCTGTCTCGAGCCCGATCTCGGATGCCTCCCAGGTCAAGGCTCTGCATGAAATCGATGTGTCGCAGCAGTTCTCTGAGCTGCGAGACAGACATGATCAGCTTGCATTGAACCTCGTCGCCCGGGATGTGGAACTCGCGCGTGATTGCGTCGACATCCGCCACGATGTTGCGCATCCAGTTCGGGATATTGGTCGCGCCCGGCGGGATCTCAATCACTTCCAGCTGTGCCCGCATGACTTGTACCTCACATATCACCACACTATACAGCGCGCCTAAGCCAAATCAATCGGCTAGTCAAGTTCTACTCGACTAATCCGACGTAGACATTCATTCTGTGAGCACCTTCGTTATGCCGCTGATGCCGAAAGCGCACAGTCCGGCCAATCAGATGTTCACGCTCTACCCACAGCCGGATGCGCTCACGATGCTCGATGCCATGCTTGATCGTCAGCATTGTTTCAAACGATTGATGACGGAAAGCCACGACGATCGCTTCGGCTCGACCCATCGGCTGCGATCTTATGCCGTCGCGCTGAACTTCCTCGATAACGTCGATCAGCGTTCCGTAGGCGAGCTCCCATCTTTTCAGTTTGATCATGTGCTCGCGCATGCCGACGGTGCCGAACTGGTAAGGCTCGCTCGGCGAGCGAAGGATCAGGCCGTCAAAGCCGCGCCCGACAGCAGTTCGCTCCAGCATCACAACCTGGCTGTAGGTCTGGCACAGCGTATGGCTTGCCACTTTCACGAACGGCAACTGCAGTTCCGCGACCTGCCGCTCTATCGCTGCCAATCGTTCCTCGAACGGTGCCGCGGCGATAGGCTCAGCAAACGTGTCGAACACCCAGTAGGTGAAGTCAGGCTCGCCCTCGCGTCGCATCAGGCCGCTCATGGCGCGGCCCCACACATCGCCCTCAGTGGCGCTGCCGATCGTGATCTCGCCGTCGAGCGCCGGCAGGCCGTTCAAGCTCTTGCGAACGTGATCGTTGATGATCGGCGTCATCATCTGACTTAACGGCTCGCCTGCAAAAATGAGGCAGCGAACCCCGTCGAGCTTTGCCGAGGCATAGATGGGGTATTTGAGCTTGCTGATCTTGGCAGCCGTTGTGGCGAGCATCGGCTCGAAAATGGAGCTTCTGGCATGCGAAGTGAGTGCGAGAACGGCGCTCATGATGCTCTCCGGAATTGTCTCTTGGGTGGCGCCGACTGCGTGATCACTGGCTCGTAGCAGATGACATCGAGGCCTCGCACCGAGCCGAGCTGCTGCTCGAACTCCCTGCGGACCTCGCTCCAGCTCAGCTCACCGTGGCCACAGCCGACGGCAGGAAAGGCAACGATCTGAAGCCCGGCACGCTGCAGGATCACGGCCGACATCGACAGGCCGAAGCGGATCCACGAGATGAGACTGGGCTGACGCCAATCGTCTTTGGTGGCGAAGTGCAGGACGTGATGCCCGCGCTCCGGCCCGGTCAACATGACGAGGCCTGGCCGCATCAGCCCTTCCTTGCAAGCCTTCTGGTATTCGTCAGAGCACTGCGGAAACAGCTTCTTGAACTCTTTGGCAAGGCCCGCACCCATCACGCCCTGACAGTTGACCGGATTGACGAGGCATTGCGCGTCGGCTTCGAAGATGTTCCCTGATGTGTAGCGAATCGGCATGAATTTCTTTTATGGTCTAGCGACACTAGACGCAATACGCGCACGCATTCAATGGACGGGAGCGATGCTTAGCTGCACCACCCCTTGCGCTTGGTGCGGCCGTCGTATCGGCGCGCGTAACCTTCACCGACCATGATGTCGGCGATATCGCGGCCGTTGATCATCAGCCGTGCGAGACCTCGCCCGTAGCGATCTTTCCGGCGCCAGTTGACGAGAAGACGCACATTCTCAGACGTCGAGATCAGTTCCTGCAGCCGCTCCTTGGCCTTGAGGCCCAGCATGCGCTCCGCAGGACACTTGGCGAAGATGGTTTCCGGCGTGTCGTAGCCGAGTAGGCGATAGGTGACCGTCCCTGCCCGCACGGTGTCGCCGTCAACTGCCGTCAGGGTGCGCGACGGTAGATCAGCACTTGCCGACACCGTCAGGCTCACCAGAATCAGGCTGAGACTCAGCAGCTTCGTCTTCCACATCGTCGTCTCCCCCGAGGACGTGTTTCGCGACCTCAACGGAGATCGCGGACAAAATACTCTCGTTGATCATTTTCAAAACCATCGTCCAGGCGAGAACCGCTTCGTCCCGTGGCACCGCATTTATGGACATCGTCAGCGCGAGCGATGTCGATATGCTGGCGATGTGTTGCAACATCGTTCCGATTGAAATGTCTGTCTGTTGGCGCTCGTGAAGCCATCCGATCGCGATAGGCATCAGCTTGCGCATGAGCTCGGTAACGTCCTTGACCCGCGGATCGTCGTGGTTAAGCAGGTCGGACAAAACCTCATCAAGATTGCCGAAGTCCGTGTTGACCAATCTCTCTTCCGCGATACCAATGCTCGCCATTTTAGTCAGCCATCTGTTGTTCAGGAAATTTGCAGATCAGTTGAGATTCCCGGCGGGTCCAGGCTCACCATAGTTCTGCGCGATTCTGCTGAGTATGGTGGCGAGCTCCTGCGCCACATCCTTGATTGCAATCTCAACCTGATGCGATGGTAGCGTGCTCAGGGCGATGCTGAGAATGATCGCGATGGCGATATTCATGGCATGAACCAGAATCGCATTCGCGCTGATGCTCTCGTCATCCATCAACCGCAAGTGCCATTGCATGATCTCTGGCATGATCTTGGCCAGGATCATGCCGAGCTCCCTCTCGCGCGGATTATCGCTTTTTTCCATTTCCTCCAGCGTTTTACGGAAGTCGTCCATGCTGTTGCATTGTTTCAGCCAGACAATCACCGGTTGCCCCTTTCTTCTCTGCGCAGCCGTGCCGCGCGGCTCGTCGGAAACGGCCGCTTCGGCCAGCGCCATTTCTTGCGTTCCTTCTTCGGCACCTCGATCTCGAACTCGTCCGTGAGGTCGCCCGACGATCCAACGAGACCTGTTTTCTTCAGCATCTTGAGCTGATGCTCTTGGTGCGCCTCGCGCAGCCGCCGGCCGCGGTGAAACTCGTGGATGTCGGAGCCTCTTCTCATCGCGCGGCCGGCGCCATAGGTCTTGCGGGCATGACATTCCTTGCGCAGAGCCATGATGTACTCAGGGTCATTGGCCGGCGGTATGGTGTCCTCTTCCTTGTCAGACCACGGCCGCAGGGCGAGCGCCGGGTTGTGGTCGAACTGGGTATCCTTCCAGTGCTGCAGCTTTTGTCCGCAGCCGCAGCCACATTTGCCTTCCTGGCGAATGAGCACCTGGCCCTTCACCGACATCGGGATGGACGGGCGATATTTCTCAGGCCTCGGCATTTCGCACCAACCTCTCACGCGCTCGGTTCACCAGCGGATCGATGAAATCGGGTCGCAGCGAATAGATCACACCGTCTTCCAGACCCTCGAACCGGGGTTCGCCGGCGAGATCGCACAGCCTGTCGATATTGTCCTTTACGAAACCGGCACGCGGCGTCCGGCAATGAATCTCGAAATAGTCGAGCCACTCCTCGTCGCTCATTACGGACATGCGCGCCCTCTCGATCTCACGCCCCGGCCTGCTCGCGTTGGCGCAGCTGCTCTGCCCGGGCGATGCGCTTGTTCGTGGCCTTCCAGGCGATTCTGGCGCGCTCGCGGTCCTCTTTGGTTTTGAGCTGCGACTTGAACTTCTTCGCCACCTGCATCGCCTCGTCCTTGGTCTCGCACTGCGAGAGCTCATCGCGCAGCTCAGCGATGACGTCGATCGAGCTCTCGCTGGCGAATGGATCCTCGTCTGCGTCGGATGCTTCGTCATGCTCAGGCTCGAGATCATCCGCCGCAACCTCTTCCTCGACCAGCTCATCCGGGGCGGCGAGCACGCGGATGTTGCCTTCCTCGTCGATATCGTCGAGCGTGATGTCGCTCATCTCCGACCGCGACGGAGTGATATCGGTCGCGCGGCCCTCAAGGAGCACATAGTCGTCATCGGCATTGACGAGGCGAATGAAATCCTCATCCATCGTCGGCACGTTTTTCGCCGCGCGCCGGATGGCCGTCTTGATCGCCATCTGGTCGTACCATTGCGTCCAGGCCGTGCTGGTCTTTGCTCGTGAGACGCTGCGGATCTTCTCGATCTCTTCGCGCGGCAGCACCGCGCGGCTCAGCGCCACGCCGCGCGCATCCTTGATGATGCAATAGGCAGCCGTCACCTTGCCGCGCGCGCCCGCAACTTTCGGCTTGTGATAGATGCGCGGATCATCGCCGAGCATGACGCTGAAGTCGTCGGCCTCGTAAACCGCCTCGCATTCGATCGAATAAGCCTTTGTCAGCTGGCGCAGACGCTTCAGGATCCCCTGTACCATCGGCAGGTATTGCGCGATTAGCTTTTTCGTTTCCGTGTCGCGAAACGGCACGATCGCGGCCTCGCGTCCGTCTGGCATGAGACCGTCGCGCGCGCATTTGAGCAGCGCGTCGTACAGCGAGAGCCGATCAGCCTCCAGCAGCTTCGGGTTCTTCTGCAGGTAAATTTGCGTCGCGGCCAGGAAGCGCGGTTGCTTCATGGTGGTCGGCAACAGCTCTTTCACGCGCGGCTCGTACTCGGCCACGAACGCTTCGAAGAATTGCTGTGGAGTGACGAGTTGCGTCTTCACGGCTTTACCTCTGAGCGTGTCCGCTCTCGAGTCCATTTCGGTTTTTTGATTCTGCCAGCCGGATATCCATTGATTGCGAGTAGGGCTCTGACATCTCCGAACTCGCTAATTTCATAGATACCCTCGTAACCCGGCACCGGTCGCCACTGTATGCTCATGTCGCCATCCATGATGGTAGATCTGATCCCGTGATAAGCTCGATTGGTTCATCGAGGATCCACATATCTGTGCCAAATTTCGCGAGGTTCTCGCGATAGCGATCGAGGGCCGCAAGGCGATGCTGTAGCGCCAAATCGAATGCACCATCTTGGCTAGAAAACTCATAGCCTTTTGCAATGGGCGCCCCAGTTTTACTGTAGAACACCCATATCCAAGTGTAACCATTTGCGGTATCGGATGCCTCGTTCTGCGGTCGCACTTTCGCGAACGCCTTCAGCCACTTCTGCGGTGGTGTCTTTTCCTCTGTTCCGAACACCTTGCCTTCCTCGGCGAAGCGGCGCGCCATCTCGCGGCCGACCTGATAGTGCGCGGCCTGGATATCGTAGCGATAGTTCGCGATCGCGCTGCGAACGGCGTGATCGAACGCCTTCTGCATGGGATTGACGATGGACTTGAGATCGACCGTCTCAAGCAACCGCAGGTAGTCGATCCGCGCTTTGCACGGCACGCCATCCTCGCGCCAGAAGATCGACACCTCCGGATAGCCGCCGGTGAAGCTCTTGGCGATTGACGGGTTTTTGACGATCATCTGTGCCGAGAGCACGATCTCGCGCCACACGTCAGGCTTGAGCAGAGTCTGGCCCGACGCGAGCGCATCGGCGATGAGGTCATCCCAGAACAGGGTGCCGGGTGCTGCCGCTCTCAGCCGCTCCATCAGCTCTTCCTTCTTGCCGGTGAGCGGCCCGATGCCGAGCTCTCGCATCCTGGCCTTGATGTCGTCGATCGTCTTGAGCGCGTTGGGATAGTCCTCGATCTGAGGCATCTGGGCATAGGCAGACTGAAACGCTTCCTCGCCCTCGAGCACGAACTTGTGGAAGGCGCTGCCCCACACGAGCGCGTCCGCGTCGCGCGGCTTGCGCAGCGGGTTCATCCAGCTCTCCCACCAGTAATAGGGCGCGCCCGCAAAAAGCCGGATCACGTCATGCGATCCGAGCGATGGGTCGGCATGGTAGACGTCTTCAGGCAGCCCGAAGTAAACTCCCTCCGGCATCGGCTCGCGAGTGCCATCTTCCTGCCGGGGGGCCTCGCTCATGTCGTTCATGATGAGCCCTTTGGTCACGATCTTGTCGAGGAAGCATCATGCTACGAGACTCGATGACCGTCAAGGCACACTAGACTAATCGCACAAGACAAAGCCGTCGTGCAGATCCGCACGACGGCCTGATGATTTTAGCGGCGATGGATCATCGGCTGCCGATGATGACGTGCTCGATCATCGTCCCGAGAAACACCGGCTGATGTGCGAGCGTCACCAACTTCGGTTCGAAGAAACGGTTGTCAAACTCCAGCGTGAAGGGCGGCTGGCCGGCACGGGATTCAGGAGATGGCTTGTAGCGGCCGAATTTTATTTCCTGAGAGGAAAGAAGCGCGACCAGGATGCAATCACCGGGCTCTGGTATGCGCTCAGGATCGACAACGACGATGTGCCCGACCTCGAAGCGCGGCTCCATGGCCCGATCGAAGACATCGAAGCATAAAGCACGCGCAGAAACAGGCGATTGGGTATAGCGGACCTTGTTTATGTCCTCCAGGTTCTTGCGCCCGGTCGCGACGTCGAGGATTTCTCCCGGATCGAGGTTCGGCACGGCAGTACCCTCCTGCAACTGCAACTTCACATTGCTTTCGCCAGACCCGATGCCGGTCAACAGCCACGTCACGTCGACGCCAACGATCTTCGCCACCTTGACCACATCGAACACTGTGATCTCCGAACGGCCGGTCTCCCAGTGGCTGACCAGCTGTTTCGACACGTCCATCAACCGGGCAATTTCTTGCTGGCTAATCTTCGCGTCCGTTCGCGCCTTGCGTAGCCTCTGCCCGAATTTAGTCCTCTGGTCTGACCTAGCCATCTAACACCCCTGAATTAACGCTGCAGGCTGGTGCGCCGTCAAGCTCCACTCGACTTTTTGAACAAGTGTGGTTATATTCCCGGCGCTATGGGAACGAATGTTAAGCGTGCAAGGGACCCTGCTCTGGCGCAGGCAATCGCGAACATCGGCGGCGAAGCCGAGACGGCGCGGCGCATGGGTGTGTCCAAGCAGGCCGTGTGGTGGTGGTATCGGTGCCCGTCCCACCATGTCAAAGACATGGAGCGGGAATCCGGTGTGCCGCGCTGGCTTCTGCGTCCCGATCTGTTTGATCCTCCCGACTTCGAGCAGGAACATGATGCGTTCGATTCATCGTTAACCGATCCCCTGAAGGCGTCCGGCTAGTGTCTTGATGCGTCAAGACGGCGTACGAGAGTCATACCCTATCAAACCGGAATAGTCAGTGCTCGTGCAGTTACGCGCGTAGAATTTTTTCTTGACCTCAAGGCGCGAGGGCTCTCGTGGCACAAGACAAGCTAGAACGCAAGGCTATCCATAGGGTTAACGGCTCAAACTCATGCGAAGCTGTCACTGGCGCAGCGTCGAGCTGGTCACCGTGGAATGAGGAGCGCACCAACAAGCTCATCGCGCTTTGGAACGCCGGCAAGTCCACTGACGCGTGTGCCGAAGCGCTTCGTGTCAGCAGGTCTGCCATCATCGGCAAGCTCAGTCGTCTACGTCGCGCCGGGGTGACGCTGCGGCCGACGCACGAGCGCGTCATCGTTGACGGAAAGCTGGTCGACGCGCGCGTGGCCCATGCCAAGGCGACGCTGCGCAAGAAACAGCGCCAGAAGGGCGAAGTCGCGCCGGCCAGAAAACCACGGCGGATCGTGCCAGACCTTCCGAAGATCGAGAGCAAGCCGTGTCCGCCAAAGCCAGCGCGCCGAGATTCCCAGGCGCCGCGCGAGCGGATCGATCTCGATATGGTACTGTCGGAGGATACCAGCGATCTCATTTTCGATGTGATCGAGCTCGAGCCTCACCACTGCCGCTGGGTCGTCGGCGATCCCGCTCTTGGCGTTGGTCACTTTGGATGGTGTAAGCGCCCTAAGGTCCCCGGGGGGCGCTGGTGCAAGGTTCACCAGAACGTCGTGGATCGTGCCTGGCGCCATGGGGATGAAGCCGCCGCTGATGATGAGGTCTCGTCTGCAGAGGTTCCGGAGCTCGAGCAGGTGTGATGGTGGGTCAGCGTCTTATCGCTGACGCGGTGCTGCCCAGACCACCGCTTTCGGTGCTCGATCCGGCCGGCGATGTCGAGGCTTGGCGGTGCTGGAGTTTCGACGTGTTGCTGGCGCTGGCGCTTGCCGGCGCGCAGCGAACCTCTGGACCAGTACGCGTAACCGTTGGCCTCCCCCAGTCGGGTACGCCTCAGAAGAACAAGCTGATCGTGAACGCCATCATGGCGCTGCTGGTCGGCGAAAGGATCGTCGAAAGCAAAGAGAGTGTCGTTGACGTGTGCGTGCGTCTGGTCGCTGACCAAGGTCTGCGGCTGGATCTTACGAGATGCGAGCTGAGGGAGCAGAGCGAGGAGTAAGCCAAAGGTCTCGTGTGGCGCCGGCGAACGCTGCAACGGGCCCAGTTCTGGAGCACGCAAAATGCGAACAAAAACAAAGCCGCAGGGGTCCTATCCTCTGGCCGTGTTCGCCTTCCTTGTCGGGCTGGCGATTGCGGCTCTCGTCCTCTTCGCGAATTGGCAGTTCGGCCACACGTTGGGGTTGTCAGAAGCCGGGAAGTGGACTCAGTCTGGTCTCACCGTTGGCATCGATGTCGGCTTTGCCGTCGCCGCCGCGGCAACAGGCTGGCTGCTCAGGCGACGGATGCCGATGTGCATCGTGACAGGGCTCGTTGCATTCGCGTTCGGGCTTTTCACCTTCACCTCTCTCGTCGGCTGGAGTGCATCCGAGCGTGTAGCTAAGGCCGACATCGCCTTGGCCGAAGCCAAGGCAGAGCATGCTCTCGCTCAGGAGACCAACGACCTCATCAAGAGCGAGCGAAAGGAGCTGCTCGACTGGGCGCGCTCGACGACCGCCAAACGTATGCCGACGGCCCGTCGGCGCGAGATCCTGACGACGTTGAAGGACGTCATGGATCAGCCGCCGAAGCTGCAGAAGGTCATCGATGTCGAGAGCGTCGCCTTCGATGCGCAGGCTGACGTGCTCGTCAAGACCTTGGCTCTCTTCGGGTTCGATCTCGACAAGCGCGATGTCCTGCTCGTCATGATCGTCTGGCTCGCCGGCCTGGGGATCATCGGCAAGGGCTTTTTCCTTGCGCTCGGCGCTTACCTGTGGCCGTCGCGCGATTTCGCACGCCACGACGGAGATCGTGTCCGCGAGCTGAGCGAGGTTGCAGACCTTTCGACCGCGATGTCGCTGCCACGTCGGCCGGACAACGATGTCGAGCCTGCTGCGATGTCTACTGCAGACCTTTTGTCATCCGAGAGGTCGCAGGATGAAGAGATCGCGCATCCAGTCGAAAGGTCTACAGCCGAGGTCGCGCTCGCCGAAAGGTCTACAGTAGACATCTCGCGTGTCGAAAGGTCTACAGCAGACATCTCGCACACCGAAAGGTCTACAGCAGAGGTCGCACATGATGAGACGGATGCGAGCGAGGTCGCTGATCTCATTGTGAGCGCTATCGAGAGCGAGCATGCCGACAAGCCCAATCGCAAGTTGACGGCTGAACGGTCGTATCAGCTCGCTCTCGTCAAGCTCTTCCTTGCAGAGGAGACGCGGCCAGATCGCAACGCAAAGCATACTGCCACCTTCTTCCACGAGCGCTTCAAGCGCTGGGTTGCAGCCAAGGATCTCGGCATCGAGATGTCGCTCAATGCCTTCGGCGCACGCTGCAACGAGCTTGGGGTGCAGAAGCTCGATAAAGGACGCTGCGTGCTCTATCTCGGCATGGCGCCCGTCAGCGATCTCCCGCCGGCTGAGGAGGTGCCGGGGGCCGCAGCGGCCTAAGCCCGTCGGCTGGTCGGGCTGGTCCCGGGCCGGCGGGCGATTGCTGGTATGTTCGCAACACCAATGAGGCGCAACCCATGATCCCTATCCGATCACCTTGACCCGACTCCGATTTTCGTCCAGCGTGGCTAGACCACGAAACGGGTGCAAGCGGTTGCGATGGCTGCTGCACCCGGGAGGATCGGGGCCAACGGATACGGAGAGATCTGATCCGCCCGGTTCTCGAGTGACGATGGCGCGGGCTCTCATGCCTTCCGACCCGCGCAAGTCTTGCGAAGGCGCCAGTCGCGTACCTAGCGACCCATGGCCGGCGGGCTCCCGACCGGCCATGACATTTGCCAGTCGCCCGTTCGCAAGCGTTTTTCCCAGCTCCGTTGCTGTAGCAGTCAGTCCAAAAGACTTCAGGCTCGCCCCCGACGGTGAGCGAGCCTGAAATCCGGTCTGTAACATCAGTCGTGATGCTGAAAGCCGGGGAAGCGTCTGGCATCACGGAAGGTCTAGTAACACGAGTTTTCGTGCCGATCAAGCGTCTATCAGCAATTTTTCCAGCAACTCTCCACAGAGCCGGGGATGATGGACAAACCGCAGGAAATCGGATCGGCAGAGCCGCACAATGCGGAAGCCGAGCAGGCTGTTCTGGGCGCGGTGCTGGCGGACAATTCCGTCTTCGACCGCCTGGCCGGAACGATCAAGCCGGAAGACTTCTACGAGGAGCTGCACGGCGATCTTTTCAAGGCGATCAGCGATCTCATCAACGATGGCCGGCGTGCCGATATCGTCACGCTCTCGCCGGTGCTCAAAGGGCGCAAGATCGGCGAGGTTGATGCCGCCTCATACGTCTATGCGCTGCCCGACATGGCGCCGGCCGCGCCGGAACAGCTCTGGGATTATGCGCAGGAGATTGCCCGCTACGCCGCACAGCGCTCAATCTTGGCGGCCTCGCGCGATCTCGCGCGGGGTGCTGCGAAGATCGGCGCCGATCTCGCTGACGCGACATCGCGAGCTGTCGAGCGCATCGATCGCGCACTCGATCGCACCCGGGCCCAAGAGGAAACAGCAAAGCCGGCCGGCGCCTTTGGCTTTGATGCGATCGAAGCCTACGACGCTGAAGGGCAAAGCCTCTCGACCGGGCTGAAAAGCCTCGACGACATCACCGGCGGCCTTTTCCTGCAGGAGCTGTCGATCATCGGCGGACGCCCCGGCATGGGGAAGTCAACCTTTGCGACCACGCTCGCCTTCAACATCGCGAACGCGGGGACCGGGGTCTATTACCTGTCGCTGGAGATGGCCGGCGTGCCGCTCGCGCAGCGCATCCTGTCATCGATGTGCTACGTGAGTCCCACCAACTGCATCCCTTACGAGAAGTTTCGCAAGCGGCAATTGCAGCCGAGCGAGATCGCGGCGCTGAAAACCGCCGCGCGCGATCTCGAGCGCCTGCCGTTCATCATCGAGACCAAGGCGGGGTTGAACCTTCTGCAGATCCGCGCCTCCGTGCGCAAGGCGCAAGCGGAGATCGAGGCGCGCGGCAAGCATCTGCGCTTCATCGTCGTCGACTACCTGGGTCTGGTCGAGCCGTCGCATCAGTGGCGCGACAACCGCGTGCAGCAGCTCGCTGAGCTGACGAAAGGGTTCCGCGAGATGGCGAAGGCGATGAACGCGCATGTGTGCCTGCTCGTGCAGCTCAACCGCGAGGTCGAGAAGCGCGAGGACAAGCGCCCCCAGTTGCACGACCTGAGAGAGTCAGGCGCCATCGAGCAGGACGCCGATCTCGTGATGCTCTGCTACCGCCAGGAATACTACGTCCAGCGCGAAGGCGAGTACAAGGACCCGGTCAAGGAGCAAGACCGCCAGGACCGGCTCCACGCCTGCGAGAACAAGCTCGACATCATCATTCCGAAGCAGCGCATGGGCGAGGTCGGCGTGCGCACGCTCTTCTGCTCGGTTGCCAATAACCGCATCGATGATCTGACGTTCTAAGGGGGAAGCCATGGCAGGGATCGGTCACAACTCTGGCATAAGCCTCGACGCGGTGGTCGAGGAAAATCTCAGGCGTGGCTTGTACCTTGTTCAGCGCGACGTGCTGATCGCAGCTACCCGCGATCCGCGGCTCGGACATCGGCACCGGGTCGTGCTTTGCGAGATTATCGAGCGCATGAACTCAGAGACCGGTCTCGCCTATCCCGGTCGCAAGCTGCTCGCCGAAGACTCGTCGCGGTGGCTCGTGAGCAGAGAGCGCGATACCTATTCGGAAAGCGGCATTGCGAAGACGATCTCCGAACTGATCAATTTCGGCTACCTTGTTTCCGAGCGTCGATCGCCGCCTGGCAGCCGGCGGGCAATCGCGCACTACACGATTGCCAAGCCGAGTATCGAGGAGCTGCAGGAGCAGATCACGATCGCCATTCAGCAAATCCGGCGCAAGGACGGCAGCCGAAGGCCTCAGATCCAGGGTCAGCTCGACCTTTCGCTGCCGCCCGAAAGCGATACGAGAAGACGTAACGTTACCCCCTCAGGTAACGATACCCCCCAAGCACGTAACGATATGCCCCAGAGAGGTAACGTTACGTGGAAGGCTGATGTTACCCCCGTCGCGGGTGCTGACGTTACCACAGGTCCGGAGGCTAACGTTACCCCAGGTACGGCGACAGGAACTAGTATAGGAACTAGTCTAGGAACTAGTTCTCTCTCTCCCCCTACCCCCTCTCAGCGCGAGCCGGCGCGAGCGAGCGAGCAGCGTCATAACCACATCGATCTTGGTCATGGGGTGAGCTTCGATGGAGAGACGATCAAGCACGCATGCTTCGCGATCCACGTTCCGTCTATCGAATACCGGGTCATGGGAGTCGCCGTGAGCAAGGAACGCGTGCTTGCGACGGCAAAGGCATCCGCTCTGCAGTGGGCAGTGGAAATCGAGAACGGCAAGTCTCCAAGTCATGTGGTGCCCCAGTACATTCCGGGGGCGATCGCATCGACTCTCATTCGCGAAGCGAGATACGCAGAGGCGCATTCAGCCAGCATAGAGCGCCGGCGATCCGCGCAATCGAGTGATCATCGTGGCCGCGTTCGTTTTTCGAGCAATGGAGGAAACCATGGACGCAGATAGGACAGATCTCAATGGAAAGCCTGTCGATCCAGAAGCTGCCGATCGTGCAATTGAGTGCTTCATCGAACCCATGCTCGACGTGTTTCGTCTGGTGCGTGACGAGAACACGCAGAACCGCGTGATACGGGCCTACGCGCTGCATCTTGCGCGTTTTGATGAGCATACGCTGGCGCGTGCTCTCGAGTGGTTCGAAGCCAACCGCAAGGACCCGTTCATGCCGACGATTGCGGAATGCATTGAGTGCTGCGAACGTATTTATTCGCAGACTGACGAAGCCAAGCTCGAAACGGCATTCGGGCGGCTTTACCCGCTTGGCGGTGGCCCGCGTGAGATGTGGGACCAGAACCTCGGCGAACCGCCAGGGCATCCGGCATGCAAGCTTTCCCGTGCGATCCAGGCGCGGAAGTGGCGCGAGCGTTTGGAGTGGTTCCGCAACCTGGCCCTCGGCAAAATTGGTGGCGTGCCGCGGGGCTTCAAACCCCCACAGAGCGCTGCAAGCCTTGGATATGGTCTCCACCGCCTCCTGCTCAACTACTACGACATCGACACCACGAATCGCGACACATGCCCGGTTCCCATTGAGCTGCTGGAGGAGTTCGATGTTCCGGTTACGAGTGAAGAGGTCGAGCTTCGCATTCGACTTGAGTGCCAAGAGCGTGCTGCCGCGGTGGATCAAGCCAATACTCGGCATTGACGAACCACGCGACGTCTCTCATTTTGCTTGGAAAGTCTAGCTACACTTGTCGTGCTGTTTCCCGTGAAACAATGTGGCTAGACCGATGAAGGGGTGAGCGCGATGATCATCAACAACCTTCTTACGCGGTGGTTGGCGACGATGCTTGCATCCTGCTGTGCCAAGGTGGTCGATCGGCGAACTTATGACGTGGCGATTGGCGGTGACTTCGCGCCCTACCTGCTCAGATGGTATTTGATCCCGCGCAATCGGTTTCTCAACGTCTATCTGCATGTCTTCATGCGCGATGACGATGATCGCGCCCTACACGATCATCCTTGGTGGTCGGCGTCATTGCTGTTGGGTCAGCTCGTCAATTCCTTTGATGGCGGCGTAGCGGTCTGGCGCCAGTCCCACATGACGGAGATTTACCGCGACAAGAGCGGTGCCGATCTGGAGCGCGACGTCAAGTTTGGTGATCTCGTATTCCGTGGTGCCAGCTTTGCTCATCGCATGGTCGTGCCGAAATCACGGACGATGACGCTGTTCATCACGGGACCGCGCATCAGGACGTGGGGATTTCTTTGTCCGAATGGATGGCGCAACTGGCGTGAGTTCACCGCGACCGATGAGCATGGTCGCATGCGTGGATGCGGGGAGACCTGAGATGTCCTCGCCCTCAACGCCGTGCCAGTTTCTTGATGGTCGGGTCATTCTGCACGGTGGCGATTGCCGAGACGTTCTCGCGACTTTGCCGGATGAGTACGTCGATAGCGTCGTGACCCCGCCGGGTGGAACGGTTCTTGATCCTTTCGCCGGCACGGGAACGACTGGCGAAGCCGCATGGCGGGAAGGGATGCGCGCCATCCTGATTGAGCGTGAGCCGGAATATCAGGCCGATATCGAGTGGCGTATGGAACTTGCTGTGAACCCCACCAAGCGCGCCGCGGTTGCGAAAACGAAGAACAATCTCGTTGATCCAGAGACGCTACCTCTGTTTTCCGGGGGAGGTTGACATGCTCTCACCTGATCAGACCTACGAGGAAAAGGCGCGCTGGTACGTCGAAAAGCTCAACTGGCCCGTCTTTCCGCTGCATGACGTCTGGCGCGGCCGGTGCTCGTGTCGCGATGGCGAGAAGTGCGAGCGGCCTGGCAAGCATCCGCGCACGCGCAACGGCTTCAAGGATGCTTCCCGCGATCTCGAGCTTATCGAGCTGATCAGCGCCGAGGTCCCGCACGCCAATCTCGCAGTTCCGACCGGTGCGGCTTCGGGGATCGCTGTCGTCGACATCGATGGCGAGCGCGGCGAGCAGTCTGTTCAGGTGCTTGCCGAGCGCAATTTCATTTTCCCCGAGACGGCGACCGTGCGCACTGGCCGCGGCCGGCATCTCTACTACCGGCACGTCTCCGGCCTGCGCAATTCGGCGTCCGTACTGATGCCAGGGATCGATATCCGCGGCGAGGGCGGGCAGGCGGTGCTGCCGCCATCGATGCACATCTCGGGTCGTGTCTATACCTGGGATCCCAGCCCGCTCGATTACAAGCCGCGCATCATGCCGCTCTGGGTGCTCAATCTGCTGGAGGACCTGCGCAAGAAGAAACAGGTCTCGCGTTATCACGATGAGGCGGCGGCCGGCTATCGCGGCGGGAAGTCACCTCTCGAGCGCGTGCGCTATTTCGCAGAGAGGGTCGCTTCTCTCGCTCGTGACAGCCAAAAGCGCAATGTCGAGCTCAACCGCAATGCGTTCATCGGTTTCCTGATCGCGAAAGAAACCGGGCTCAGCGATCGGGAGGTCGAGCATCATTTCCTGGCTGCAGCGAAAGCCTGCGGTCTGCCGTTGTCCGAAGCGAGGGCGACAATCAACTCGGCGCGGCGTGGAGCTTTTTCTCAGGGGAGGCGATAGCGTTGCGCGGGTCTCTGCGGGAAGTGGTAAAGACCGAGATCAATCGAGTTCTTGAAGAGGCGTCAGAGCTGCTCGAAAGGGCCGAGCGGCTGAAGGATGAGTCCGTGGCGTATACGCGTGAAGCGATAACCATGATCAAAACAGCGCATCACCTCGAGCGCGTACTGCTGACGGACAATGCAAAAGAGAAAAGCGCCAAAGCGCCAATCCATTAAGCGCAGAGAACAGGCGATCCAGAAGGCTGTTGCCGAGCTGCTGGACACAGCAGGGCGGCCAGGCCTCGTCTGGTTTCATGTCCCGAACGGCGGTGCCCGCAGTCCGGTCGAGGCGGCGATCTTCAAGGGTCTGGGCGTCAAACCGGGCGTTCCTGACATCTTCGCTTTCTATCAAAGCGCGCTCTACGTTCTCGAGCTCAAAACCGAGGACGGAACGCTTTCGGATGATCAGCGCATCATGCTGGAGCAGCTAGCCGCGGCCGGCGCGCACACTGCGGTTGCTTATGGCGTCGATCAAGCGATAACCGTTCTGAAGAGCTGGGGCCTTGTTCGTGTTCACGACAGCCGGCCAACCTCTATCGCGGAGGCTGCCGAATGACGGAGAATCAGCGCAGGGCGATCTGGGTCCACTCTGCTGCCATGGGGCTGGTCCTGCAGGCCTGGCGCATCGGCGTGCCGCCTGAGATGTTCTTTCCCTGGGCGATGATGGTGATGGCTCTCGATGATGAGCAGCGCGCGCGTCGCTTACTGGCCGACATCGAGATCCGCATTCAGGATGCTGCAGAGGTCGCAGCACGCGATGACGCGAGATCGCGGCCATGACGAGCTTCATTCAGCCGAGTATGTTCAGCATCGGGCCGCAAAGCTGGCCGTTCGGCGATCTCGAGCCGCAGGCTTACTCGCTCATCATGTGCGACCCACCGTGGCTCTTCCGGAATTACAGCGATCTCGGTGATGAAAAAGGGCCGGCGCCGCATTACGACATGATGACGGACGAAGAGATTTTCGCGCTGCCCGTTGGCGATCTCGCGCGCGACAACTGCATGCTGTGGCTCTGGGCGACATGGCCCAAGCTCGATACGGCGATGTCGGCAATCCAGGTGTGGGGCTTCGAATACAAAACAGGCGGCAGCTGGGACAAACTGAAATGGGGCACCGGCTATATCTGGCGATCTCGCTGCGAGCCGGTGCTGATTGCGACAAGAGGATCACCGCTCATCAAAGGCAGCGATATCGCGAACCTCTTTGCTGAGCGATCTCGCGAGCACTCGCGCAAACCGCAATGCGCTTACGAGATCGCGGAGCGGATGATGCCGAACGCGCGTCGTGTCAGCCTTTTCGAGCGTCCGGTGCGTCCGGGCTGGGAAGCCTGGGGCAATCAACTCGGCAAAGCGCCAGGCCGGCAACGGCCGAAGCGGGTGAAAGTGGATCCGCCGCTGCTCACGATCATGGAGGTGTGATTGAGCGCAGACGATACCGTTCTCGAGCTCCGCGCCGGGCCAAAGCGCAAGCGGCGCGTGATCCGTCTTCCCTCGGAAGCTTGGATGATCGCCCACGACGTAACGCTTGAGCGCGTCGAGGAGCGGCTGCATCGTGCGTTCCGGACCATGGACGCGATGGTCGATTCGGACGCGCGCTTCCGGCGTGGCTTCAAGACGGCATGGCCGGATTATCCGCCGGAATATTGGGAATCATGGAGCCAGTACGGCTCAGAGGATCTGCAGCAGTCACAGGTCGCTCAGGCCTATAGCTTCAAGCCAACGGCGCATGATGTTTCCGATGCGCTGGGCGAGTTCAAGACGAGGCCGTTCGACTGGCTGAAGGTGCTCGAGCGGGACGAGGTGAGATTGATCCGTCTGCGAGCGATGGGCTTTGGCGCGAGCTTTCTTGCGGCGCGCTGGGGCATGAGCAAGCAGCTGGTTTCGAAGCGATATCGCGATGCATTGGTGAGGGCGTGGAATGCGGCAATCGAACAAGCCAAAGCGGCCAACGAGACAGATGTCGCGACTCATGAAAGAAGCCGAGGCGGAGCTCGATCTGGTGTCAATCTACGTCATCGGTCCGGATGAAGGTCCGGTCCGTATCGGCGTTTCCAGAGATCCCGACGAGCGATTCCGTGTTGCCCGGGTCAATTGTGTTCTGGAATCGAAGCTGCAGTTCCGCGATTCCCTTCAGGGCAGCGAGAAGGCGCATGAGATCGTCGACGCCATCATAAAGGGCTGCGAGGCGCGCGGCCTGCACATCAAAGCGGATTGGGTCCAGCTCAGCGCCAAGACCGCGATTGAAACGATCCGGCGCACCGCGAAGATGTTCGGCGTCAAGCTGCTATCGCCGGATCAGAGCACGATGTTGGTCAAGACCCAAGTCGAGGCTGCGCTCGGCAAGGTCGTGCCGATGAACCTATTCAAGGATCTGCGGAACCGTACAGGACAGCGCGGCTGCTGAGCATGGACCAGGGTGATCGGATTCCGTGCGTCGTTCCGTTCTGCCGGCGGACAATTGCGCGATCTCGTCTACCAGATTGCTACGAGTGGATCTGCGGCAAGCATTGGACGGCCGTCCCGCGCCATCTCAGACGCCGCAAGAGCCAGGCCGAACGCATCGCCAAGCGGAGCAACCGGCCGTCGGCGTGGCGTCTTGCTGGTCTGATCTGGGAGCACTGCAAGCGCGAGGCGATAGAGCGCGCTATGGGGATTTAGCACGCACGAGCGCAGCCAGTCGCTCGATCTCTTTGATGGCATCGCTTATGTGGTCGACGAACACTTCGTCTTCACCGAAGGTCTCGCGTGACTCGCGCAAGTATCTGAGCACGCGTTGTGTTTGGGCTAGAGGGTGATCGGATCTTGAGCATAGCGGCTCTCTTACGGCAAGGCCGATGACTTCGCCCTTTCTAATAGGGCCACCTAGCAGATGTCTTTCGACGCCGATGACCTCAAATTCCTCGCCATCGATCTTGACGATGGTGCCGATTGGAAAGGGGTTTTGCCGGTCACGCACTCTATCGCACGGAACAGCTGCCGCCCATCCGACTCCCCTGAGGCGATACCAGCCTTGGCTTGTGAAGAATGGCATTTCCGACATGTAGTTCTCCCGTTCAAGACAGCCAATCCATTTGGTCCGGTTGCTTCGGATCTGGCTTTTTCGCGACAGGCCTCATCCATTTCGCCGGCGGCGGAACGATAGATCGATCGGCTGGCTCCCACTCGAAATAGCCGAGCTTGCCGATGGCCGGGATGAACTTGCAAGGCTTCGGGTCCTTCAGCACGAGCCCGTAGAGACCGAAGAACCAGGGGCTCGTGTGCTTCTTCACCACGTCGACCACTTCGACGCTGCCGATGATTCCGCCTCTCAAGAGATCGGCCGGCTCAGGGCAATCGATACCGATCTTGCGTTGCATGAAGTCGCGCGCGGCAGCGTACTCATGCTTCGTCATTCCCTTCGCGGCGTGAATCGCGATGCGACCGCGCCGGGTCTTCAGGCCATGGCGCACGGCGGCAGCGGACCTGTTCTCGACGTCCTTGCCGCCGTGAATGATCGCCCAGGCCCACGGCTGGCGCACAGATAGCGCGATGCGAGGCAAGCCATTGTCATTCATCGCTGGCTTCCTCGATTGGCGCGCGGCCACTTTCTATGGCCGACAGTTCGGCTGGAGAGATTCCCGCCTCCTCGGCTGCCTCTAGCAGCGTCAACCCTCTTGCAATGCGCTCTGCTCGTAGAGAGGCACCATGTCGGATGGCAGCCATGCGACCGTCGGAAATCCGCCCTTCCCCTTTGCAGGTCTCGCAGGTGATAGTTTCGAGGCTGTGTTTGCGGATATCCGGACCGCGATTGATGAAGGCCTGAAGCGAACCCTCGCCGCGGCAGGTCGGACATTCATGCATGGTCATTGCCCGTCATCTTGCGATAGTTCTTCTCGAACTCCTGATAGCACTCCTCGGTGCGCTCGAATCCAGGGCAGAGCGATGAAAGATCAGCTGAGCACTTTTCAGCCATGTCGACGCTATTGGCGCCGCATTGAGGGCAGCGCCAGTCGAACATGCGGCCGGCTGTGTACCAGGCCCGGGCGAATGCGCGTCTCTCGAACTGCTTTTTCTTCGAGCTCATTTGGTGATCTCTGCCGATTGCCTCAGCTCATCGAGCAAAGGCTTGAGATGCTGCAAAGCGTTCTCAACGATCGTTGATGCTTTGCGGTGAGCCTGCTGCCAGTCCTTGAATGGGCCCAACCTGGCGCAGTGTTCCTGATTGACGAAGACGTTGACAGAGACACAGTCTTCGGGGCCGGCAACTTCGGCGTTGATGGTGATCGTTGGCATTAGCGTGACCTTGGTTCGTGACGCCAGACTTCCCTGGGTTCAACGTCCGTATCTGCGTCAAGCTGAACTCGGTAGATGACGTAGTTGCGCTTGACCATATCCTCTTCTTCGATCAGCCTCTGCGCAAATGCGATTGCTTTCTCCAGTGTTGAAGCGACGCCTTTCGTCCACTGGCCTTCAAATCTTTCCTCAGCGTTGATAATGAAGACGTGCGGTGATGAATCTGAGGTCGTCGTCATTCGAGCCTTCCTTCGAGTCTCACGCGTTGCGGTTCCGGATTGTTCTGCGTGTTGCAGGACTCAAGAATGTCTGCAAGTCCGGCGAGGGAAGCGTGCATGATGTGGGCCTGAAGGTCGTGTAGCTTCGCTTCGGCGGATCCTCTGGGCAAAAGCCGAAGAGCCTCGCGAAGCTGCATAGCGAGATGGAAGGCATCGTCGCCGCGGATGAACACACCCGGCCAGTCGTTACCTTCCTGAACGACACCTGTTTCAAGGCGCATGGGACCTCCACCTTGCTCTACAGTTCGCCGATGTAGAGCAGATCAGCAGACCAAAAGCCAATGCTGGCGATCAGGATCGTCATTGCAAGGACCTGGATTTGGCGTGCCGTCGCGGAATGGATTCTCGCTCACCTTCCATCCATGGTCGAGGCCGGTCGGATGCTTAGCATTGACCCGCGCTTCAACGACCTCGCGCTGCATCGACTTCGGCGCACATACCGACAAGTGCACAAAGCCCTTTGCGTAGATCTCGACGTCCTCGTTTGCGTTCATCTCTTCGACCTCGCGTAGAACTCAGGCCGGCGCTTCTTGTCGAGACGAAGTGCGTGAACGTCAAAGCTCTTCGTCGCGCACTTCAGTGAGTGCAGCGCGATCTCAAGTGCAGGACCTTCTGCCGTCGCAACATCGCGCATCGCGTTCTCCATTCGGTCCGCGGCTGTGTGCATCTGCTCGGTCCAGTCGGCTGATCTCTGCAGGCGGAACATCGTCGTCTCGCGGTGAATCAATCCGAACGTCTCTTATTGTGGGTTGCTCGTGCTGGCTCGCTTCTTCTCAGGCTCCTTCATCACCTCGCGCCACGTTTTGATTCGCGGCTGCTCTGGCCGCGTCACTCCGCAATTGCGGCACTTCTTGCGCAGGATGAAGTTCGACCACCCACACCAGCACTCCCACTGGTCACCCCACATCGTCGCCTTCCTTCAGTTCGCCGCGCCGCCTGGAATCACCTCGATCTCCTCGCGCGTCGTCAGCTTGATGATTTTGATCTGCCGCTTCGTCACCTGAGCGATCCTGCGTGCTGTCGCGATGATCTGCTCCAGTCGTGCCTCATCAGCTGCAACAAGCGGCATCCACATGCCATTGATCTCGGCTGCGCACACGCCTTCGTTGCCGTTCTCGTCGACGCTGATCGCCATCCACACGGCATCGATGCGGAGGGTGTTCTCAGGCTCAAGCAGCACGGTGCTCATCGTGTTTTCCCAAAGTCTTTGCGCTCATCGAGGATAGGCTCTTTCGTGGCGTCCATCATCTTCTCGAGCGTGGCTCGAAGGGACTCGACGATCTCATCCTCGGTCTCACCGTCCTCGACTGTTTCGGCCGGCGTGAGCAGCTTGTCGGCGAACGCGATCGGCTTACCGTTCTGGTAGTGCACCTCGGTGATCTCGAGCCAGACTTGACCGTGACGGTTATAGCGCCGGACGATCCGGAAGTTCCAATGGCGATCAGGACCGGTCATCGCGAGATTCTTCTTTCACCGCCTGCCCATTCATCGCCGGCGTCATTTCCTCGGATGAGTCGAGTGCTGCGCGCAGATACAGGCCTGCCTCAAGGACAGCTGCGGTAGCTCCGCCAAGCGGTACGTCGGCGATGTCGTTGAGCCGACCAGACGCTTTTCTGATCCCCTCGCGCATGCGGCGGTTCTCTGCCTCTAGCTCGGAGATGCGCTGCGCTAAATCTCGCTCGCGCTGCATCACGTCCCTTCCTGCTCGCCATATCGCATGCGCCACTGTCGCGTGCACTCCTTGATCCAGACCTCGTGCAGGTCGATAAGTGTGCCGCGTGCATCGCCCGGTGGTGCTATCTTCAAGCCCCACAATAGGAACTGCAGCGCTACCCGCCAGCGCACCTCGGTCCACCACGTGTCGCCCATCGTGCGCTGCATCACTTCTTCCCCTTGCGCTCGCGGCGGTCGGCCAGGTCAAGTATTTGCTTGATGGCAGCCTTGGCCTCATCCGGGGTGTGCGTCTCCGGAGATATGAGATCGAGCGGGCAATGCCGCCCCGAGTGGTAGGGCTCGTTGTCACGAAGCTGAGGGCATTTCCGCCAGTCGCACTCGCCATCAGAGTCGGCTTGACATGCTGAGCTGCTACGCCAGTTCGGCATCACTTCTATCTCCTGCCTCACCCGCTCCTCCCCGATGCCAAGCGCCCAAGCGGCAGACTCAGTGACGACCCATCCCCCGTCCACTTCCCTGCACCATCCGTTGCGCCACAACTTCCCAACGTCAACATCGGCCGGCGGTGGCGGCAGATGGCCGTCCTCGTCTCGGCTGCGGAGCCAGGCCATGTCGGGGGTGATGTTCATGGCTTCTCCTCCTGGCTCAGGGCGGCGCGGGCGCGAACAGCATCTTCATAACGCAATCCGACTGCCCTAGCTGACGCCTCGTAATTCTTGGCCACGCCAGGCGCTTTGGCCCGAACCAGATCGATCTTGTCGGCCATCTTAGCCAAGGGATACAGCGCCTCCCGGAGCCGGCGGTTCTCTGCCTCTAGCTCGGCGATGCGCTCATACGGCTCCCTGATCTTGGCGATGTCTTTCTGTGCCGATTCAGCGTAGAGCTGCGAGAACTCCTTGTTCGAGATCATTCGTTGCTCCTCAATCCCCCGAATCCAGCTCGTCAGCACATTCCTGCAGATCGGTGCCGTGAAAGTGCTCGCAGGCGGCAACGGCGATCTGCCAGCACAGCTGCTCTTGTGGATGTGTGGCCTTGTCGAACCGATAGTCTTCTGGGACTATGTACCCCATCAGCTTGTAGCATTCGCGAGCGAACTCGTTTCCCCAGCGCACCAATTCGCGAGCTTCACAGCTGCTCTCTGCTTCGCGTTTCTGCGCGCTTGCCTCGACAGCCTCTTCGATAAGCTGAACGTGCATCCGGCAGAGCTTACCGACGTATCCGGTGCCGACCTTCTCGAGTTGGCAACTGCATTTCTCAGTCATTTCAGATCTAGCTCCTGGCTCTTGCCCACAGCGGATTGATGCGATCTCCGCCGGCCCCCTTTTCCTTGATCCACGGTCCAGGCGGATCACCCTTGCCATTCCAGAGCTGTAGAGCAGCAAAGCAGTCGGGCGCAGTCTCGTAGCAAAAGCGCGTCTTGTATCCCACGCGATCAATCCCGACGAACAGACCGGTGGTATACAGAAGCCGCCCCATAGCGATCCAGCGGCCGTCGGGCAACTGCCGCGGATGCTCGTAGCCGAGCGCGATAATCTTTTCTGCGGTCAGCTCTTTTTCCATCTCCGGATTTCCGCGTTTAGATATCCTGCAGCGAATGAGGCGGGAGCTGTCGTGGCCCACCCAAAAGCCAGCCGTATCTCTATGACGCCAAGTTCCACAAGGGCGTAGCTGAGGATAACGACAGTTGCGGTGAACGCGAGCGTGGCGACAAGCAGATGGCCGATCATGTCAGGCTTCCCTCTGGCGTCAGCATGTGCCTGTACTGGCGAAACCCGATGAAGTTGCCGTGCTGGTGCCGCTGCTTCCAGCCTATGCGATAGCCGCCGTGATAGATCACATCATCAGCCATGGCGACGTGCTCGGCTGGCGAGGCGTGAATCGGCTTTGCGCTCACGAGCTTGTCGTGCAGCTGAATGGCGCGCTCTAGCGTCATGTCGAAGCCATCGACCGTCTTGTACGATGTCGAGGCGCAGCGGGCGACGGAGAGCTTGATGAGATCGGTCAGCCCGTACCAACGCCACGCCGGCACGTTGCTAGAGGCGCGGCGCATCTCCTCGCCGTCATCCCAGCGGTCCCTCACGACGGCCTGCTTATCTTCCTCCGTCACGAACGGCAGATGCCAGTCGCCCGGCTGCAGCGTCTGGATCGTGCTTTCGTCTTCCAGGCACTTGCGGATCTCTCGCGCCAGCATCTGAATGTGCGGCTCGGCGTCGGGATGATCTCGCAGCTCGAGAAAGTTGTCCCACTCGGTCGCGCTGACCAGCACGGTGATGTGGGCGAAGGGCTCAAGCATGCGGTTGACCAGCTGCTTGTGATAGCCGGCTTCAGCGAATGATCTGGCCAACTCAACCGCGCGATCTCGCGCGAGGAGCCAGGCATTCTCACGCGGCTCCTTCCATCCTGTTACGCGCTTGCGATCGTCGTAGATAATGACCGGAGCGTTGCACTCCTCGCTCGCCTGCATTCCCTTCTGGTTCTTGCCCCAGAAGAGCGGCACGGCTGGATTGTCGATCACGTCCTGGATCAGCTTCTCGACGGGGATCGCGCGCGAGCTGGCCGCGTTTCTGCTGAAGACGCGGTGCGTCATGAACTCTGCGTGGATCCACCGCGGATAGCGCAGCAGCAGCGTCGACAGCACCTTGCTTGGTTGCACAGCGTTGCGAGATCGCAGGATCGTTTTTGCCGAGATCGTGGTCATTTCGATTGCGCCTCCTCGAGCTTCGCGATCTCGCGGTCGAGATACCAGCGCGCCTTGCGCAGGTCGGTCAGAAGGTCTCCCTTCTTGCCGGCGCGCGCGATGTACTTGATCGTGTTGCCAAGGCAGAAACTCTTGTCGAGACCCCAGGCCTCGAGCACTTTGATCACTTCATACGGATTGTTGGCGCCGCCGTAATGCGCAGGGTGATCAACCAACTCTTGTTCCGGGTGCAACGGTGGCAGCTTTCCTCTCAGCGCGAGGTCGCTTGTTGGTGATGTCGGCTGCCAGTCGAAATCTGACGTTTCGCTCATCTTCCAATCCTCAATCTTCGTCGTCCTCACGCTCACGAAACACCCACCAGCAACGAAACGCTGCGATCAGTAGCAAATAGGGGGTCACCCATGCCGGCAACTGCGCAATTCCGATCAGCGTCGCGATCAGCGCCGCGACGCATAACCCGGTGATTGCTCCTGCCTCGAAATCCAACATGGCGCTCTAGCCGGCCCAGCCGAGCAGCACCGCAAACAGGACGCCCCACGCAAATCCTGAGCTGAACCACATGAACTGCGATCGGCCTGAGCCCTTCTTCAGTCGCTCAAGCTCGCTCTGCGGCACATAGATCAGTTCCTCGGGGTGCATGGCGTGTCCCTATTTCTGTCTTGTCTGAGACACGATGCGTAAACCTTTCGGGAGCGTGTCGAGGCGCATGAAGGCCAGCACGCCGGGGGGCAAATAGGTGCGGCAGAACGCGACGCAGCCGGCCCAGTAGTCGATCGTTTTCGCGACTTCCATGAAGCTCTGGCCGGTGGTCCACACGTCATCCACGATCAGTGTGACCTGGGCGTCAGGCGTGATATGCGGCTCGAACGCGCGCGCCAGCGGGATGCCACCGCGCGGGACCGGCACGACGGCTTTGAATTTCGGCAGGTTCGGCAGGCAGGCGCGCGCGATGCAATCCCAGTCATCGTTGGTCAGCGCGTCGCACTCGATCTTGAAATCGAGATCGAGGCCAGCTGCGGATTTGAACCTGCCCCACTGAAACAGCATCGCGTGTTCTCCGGCGGTTTAGCTGTCGGCCTTCTCCAGAAACGAGAGTCGCGGCAACGAGACGGAAGGCTTCTCTCGCGCAGGCTTTGGCGGATCGATGTATTTTCCCGCACCGGTCTTTTGTCGCTGTAGCTGCTCAGCACGAGGGCAGGGGATCTTGCCGGGGTATCCTTCGCGCGTTCGCAGGAATCGCTCGACCGCGTCGGCCGGAAAGCCAATGTGCTTGGCAATCTCCTTGATCGACCAGCCTCTGTTATGCAGGCGGGTGATGACGGAGCGTTTTCCTCTCGGCAGAACGGTCATTGCCCCCTCCCGCCAATCAATTCGGCCGTGGCCCAGGTGAGCGATAGAACGGCAACCCATTGGAATGGATTGCTGGCCGCCTCTGGATTGCTGATGATCCCGGTGGCAAGCGATAGGGCGAAGATGAAGCACATCGCTCCTGCGGCGTTATCGAAGATCATTTTGAGCCGACGGCGTAGCATTTGAAGCCTCTCAAACAGCTCCGACAATCCGTAGCGCGAGCCAGCCGCCAAGGGCGAGAAGAGCGCCGGCGATCAGCCGCCGCAGGGCCCAGCCCAGCGACCACGCAGCGAGGATCTGCGCCGTCTTGAGCTTGATGGCGCGGTCCTCCGCCTCCCACTTCTCGTAGACGTTCATTTCCGGGCCCGCTCGTCAGTTGATGTTCTCGCCAAAGACGACGCGTCGGAACTGTCGCTCGGTCGTCGCCTCGTCCTTCATGGCGCAATCGAAGCAGATCCACTCGCCCTTTGGGCCGTAGGGGCGGAGCTCCCGATCGCCGGCACCGCACAGCTCGCACGTGCCTGTTGGGGTTTCGGTGCGGTCAAGGATGACCACGTTGCCTTGGCGTTTCGCCTTCAGTCGCTCCAGCCATTCTTTCGTGGTCATCAGATGTCCCCATTGTCTGCAATCAGATGTGGCAATCGACGATCGAAAACCACTTGTCGTCAGGCGTGTCGTGGATCAACTCGAGGAAGTGGCGATCCCACTCCTCGCGCGACTTCTCGTCAGTCACGATGCCCCACCAGCCCATCTCGCCGCGCTCGTACCACTTGCCGTCCTTGATCACGGCGAAGGTCGTGAATGGCAGAGCCGCGTCGATCCATTTCTGAATCGGAATGTCCTCATCGGTCGTGATTGGACCGAAAAAGCCATCGAACACATCGCGGAGTTTGTAGAGCCTCTCCGGCATGAACTGCTTGAAATGATCGGGTCGGTTCGGGCGAGGGCTTTTCGAGAGCCACAACTCGTGCTCGGCGTTTTTCGCCCGGATGTACTCGCGCCGCAGATCATCGAGCTCGGCCTCGCAGAGCTTGATGTTGCGCACATTGGCCTTGGCGATTACCTCTTCCCACTGCGCACGCCGCTCTGCGACGGCGACGTTTTTCATGGCCTCAATATCAAGATCGCCCTTGCGGCACACGTCGACACCACCGCGTTCGGACGTCGTGCCCAGCAGGCCTGGCTGACCGCGGATCGTGCCCTCGGCTCGAGCCTTGGGAATCAGCAAACCTTGCCAGCGCCCACCGAGCTTCCACCAGTCCCACTTCGCGTTCTCGTTCGTGCGCCTGACGATCTTGGTGACGTTGCCGTCGGCGTCGACCAGCGCGTAGCCGAACATATGGCGTCCGGCAAGATCGGGAGAGGAGCCGTAGGGGACAACCTTGGCGCCAATCCAGTCACGGACAAACTCGGCGAAGGTCTTGAGCTCCTTTGCTGGAACCTCGATCTCTTCATAGCCTTCCGGCACGAGACGGATTTTCGCGCGGTATCCTTGGCCGTCGCGCCAATCTTTCGAGTACCACGAGAGACCGTTGCTGGAACCAGACCCGTGAAACGGGCCGTGCTCATCGATCTCTTGTGGCGTCGGATCGCGATAGAATCGGTCCGCGTAGGGATCGTGCAGCGAGCCATCGGGCGCGCGCAGGCGGGTGTAGGTCTCTTTCTCGTATTCGGCTCTCGTTTCCTCGGTGACATCGACATCCTTCACGTATTGGTCGACGATGCCCGTGCATTCGAACTCGTGATACGGCTGCAGCGCGGCGTCGACATCATTCGGATCATCAGTGATCACGAGTACGCTGAAATGGCTCATCTTCTTCCCCGTTTACGTGGATTTGCTCAGGTTTTCGCATCATGTTTGATGATAGGAGCTGGGTTGCGGGCCATCCAATCCGGCCTCCTTCTCCTCACCAGAGCTTTCGAGATCGCCACCACGTCCAGGCGATAAGCGGCGCCACCAGCGCAATGGCCAGGATCCACAACGATCCTTCGTCGATCTGCATGCTCTCGAGCTGCGCGCGCGCGGCATCGAAGAGCGCAAAGGGGTCCAGTCGTTCGTCTGCCGAGTGCATGCTCTCAGTCCAGATAACCGCGGCCTTCACACCGGCCGCAAATGAGACCGGCGCCGCTCAATCTATCACGCATGGCGCCGTTGCCTTTGCAGTCAGGGCATGGATTCGCCGGCTCGTAGGTCTCGCGGAAAATGGCGTCTTTGATCGGATAGTGCTCGCCTTGGACGCCGGTGATGATCCAATCGCCAGGGCACACGACGTGGCCGCCTTCGAGCGTGTCGATCCAGCCGTGTTCATTCATGGGGCGCTGGCAATTCGCATGCCAGCAGAGCTTTTCGCCCGGAACGTCAGGACGCCGGAAACGACGCACAACGAGGCCTTCACGCCTCATCGCGCCGTCTGCATTGTCGCGATCCGAGAAGTCATGCGGGTGGTCGCCGTTCTTGAACCAGCGGTGTGCTTCAATCACGACAGGCTTTTTGCGGAATAGGGGCATGTCATTCCTCGACCGGTGATGGTGCGCGATTTGGCCTTATGATCCTTTCTGGCTTGTCCCCGATGGCTCCCTCGATCTCCTCAGGGCTGACGTTCCACAGCGGAGGAATCGTGCTCTCCTGCCGCTCGGTCTCATCCTTCTTCGGTCTCAGGCAGATGATCGTGCTGTCGTCATCCATTCTGGTGCCGTAGGGATTGGTGTAGGCGAGGCCGAAGCGGTTCCAGCCACCAGCGCATTTGAAAAAACTGCCGCGATGAAACGAGATCTCGCGGTCGCCAGCTTCAGAGATCATGTCGAGGAGCTTCTCTTCAGCTTCGCTCTCTGGCGTCAGAACGAACTGTTGTTCGTCGCCGGTAACTACGAGCGCGATTTTCATGGTTCGTCTCTCATATTGAAGGTCCAGCACGTGCGGCCGTCCTCGCGCCGATGGCAGAACCAGAACTTGAAAGGCTTCGCCATTTTCGGGATGTAGTAGCGAGCGCCGCAGCGCCGGCAGATGACGACGGCGCGATAGCCTTCCGGCAACGTCGTCATGGCTCAGTGCTTTCGGTTCGGTCCGATACGAGGATGCTGGCCACGCGCGTGAAACTCGGCGACGGCCTGGCCCAAGTGTTTTGCCGCTCCCGTTAAGATCCGCCGGTGCTCGCTCGGCGGATGGGCTGCGATGAATTGCGCGACAACCTCGAGCAGACTGCAGATGACGAACTGAGATTCCCACACCTGCTCGCCCGTTTGTGGATCGATGCGGCCGGTGTCGTCGTGATACTGCTCGATCGCCGCCCACAGATAGCAGTGCAGGCAGGGCCCCTGATCATTGTCAGCTTCGAGGTCTTCAAATTCGTCTTGTGTACTCATCAGCCAAGATACTCCTGTGCGTGGTCCAGTCAGGCTGCACCACGGCTCAGGTCTTGTCTAGTGTCACTATGCTATTTGCGCACGCTAATCTCGTGCGATCTCGCGGATGCTGTCGCCTTCGTGCACCGGCCGATCGAAGCGGGCCTTGTCGCCGAGCCGCACGCCGTCGAGCATGGCGTCCATGTCGGCCGCCGTGCGCTCGAGTTGTTCCTGCGCCAGGACGATGTCTCGCCGCTTCATCTCCTGGGCGACCAGGGCCGTCTTGTCGATCGGCACGAGATCGCGGCCGGTCGATTGCTGGGCTTGCTTGCGCTTCTTCGCTTCGGCAAGCAGCCGGTGCCGGATGCGCCGGGCGGTGCCGATGATGAAGCTCAGGCGCTTGATCTCGATATCGTCCTCGCTGAGATCCGGGAACCTTGCTTTGTCGCGCCTGAGCTCTTCGACGTAGTTTCCAGCGCCGCGGAGGATGAAGTTCTCGAGCGCTTTGATCAGCCACACCGCAAACATAACGTCGCCGGCGCAACCGAAGAACACATGCCGTCCGGCGCGTCCGGCGCGTCCGGTCGTCTTGTCGTCGGGATCGTCAGCTGTCGGCCGAGTCTCGATCCAGCTGATGGTGTCGGTGAATTGCGCAACGCCGAGCCATAGCTCCTGATAGATCAGCTCAGCTTCAGGATCTGCAGGCGTCGTCTCGACTTCCTCAAAGCCTTCGTTGACGAGCTCCGCCTCGCCGATGTCGATCGCGTAGCGGTCCATCAGCTCCTTGGCCTTGAGCGCGGCGGCGATCGCTTCTCCTTCGGTCGCGCCATTCTCGGTCGTCTTGGCGAGCAGGGCGGCGACGCGCTGCGCTGCCTTCTTGCGCTCTTGCGGTGATAAGGTCATGGTTGCTCTCTCCGTTGTGAGAGCAACTGTAGCACAAACGGGGCTGTCCATCCACGCTATACAGCGCGGTCATGCTATACGGCTCGGAATGTATAGCGGGATCTCGCTATAAAAGCCTAAAGACGATGGCGCTCAGGAAGGCGAGCGAGGCCGCTGTCATCGCGACATAGATCGCGCTGGTGATGGTGCGCGTCGTCATTTATAGATCTGCGCACGAACGGCGCAATCCTTGGCTTCAAGCAGTTTTCGCAGTCCCGCTGTCCGCTCAGGGTTTTTCGGCAGCGTCTTGACCATGTGCTCCGCCAGCTCGCCGAACGGCTTGCTGATCACCTGCAGATGGGGCGGCAAGTGCGCGTAGGCAAAGAACTGCAGCATGGGTTCATCTTGGGTGCTCATGGTTTCGTCCTTCTTATTTGCTCTGCGGATTGGCGAACTCTGCCGTGTAGGGCAGGCGATCTTGTGTCAGCTCGTCGTAGCTTTTGAGCTCCACCTGGATCTCGTAGCCTTCGCCGTCTGCGACGTAGGCCTCTGCGCTTCCTGCGCCTGTTTCCAGAGCGCGCGTGATCGCATCGCGCAAAGCTTCAAGCGCTGGCTTGTTGCCGCGGATGATGACCTCGTCGTGCCAGAGATACTGGCCGTGGATGTGTAACCACGGATGACGTTTGAATCTCTGTTCGGCGTCGTCCATAGGAGATACCTCAGTCCAGGTTCAGCAGCGCGCGATAATCGTTTTCGTGTCGCGCTGAGAGCCAGTTTCCATCTTCGTCGCAGTAGAGCCGGGAGAACGCATCGATCGGGCAGTGCCGCCCGGACCGCATCGGCTCACCGTCCCGCTCTTGCGGGCAGTGCTTCCAAGTGCACTCGCCGTCGCGGCCGGCGCGGCAGAAAGGCGGAAGCGGGGTCGGATTTGCTTTCCTGGGCGGCATCTCTGCTGCTTGCCACTGCATCCAATTGGCTTTCTGGAACCTGTCATCGAAGGGAGACCAGTCGTCAGGTTTCTCGGCCACGAACCGCCACTCGAGATCAACCGGTCGCGGCTCGTCATGAGCATCGATGATGATGCGCTTGGCCGCCTCCTCATCTTCCGCGCGAACCGCGGCACAGATCACTTCGTGCTCATCGTCGACACGGAGACCAGAGATCCACCAAGGCCAATGCAACTCGAATTTGCCCATGAGATGGGGCGGGCAATACCAGCTGAGCCAGTAATTCTTCACTTGGGCGCCCCGTCAGTTGGGATTTTTGTGTTCCGGCAGGATAATGTCGTCTGTCAGGTGGTAGCGCATCTTGAGGTGTTCCCGGAACAGCAGGATCTCGGCGGCGATGAGATCAAGCCGTTTCTCATCGGCTGACGTCGCGTCATCGCCTTCGTCCAATCCTTCCATGAGCGACCCGAACAGATGGGTGGCGCCGGCGAAAAAGGCATCGCGCAGCTGGTCATGCTGGTCTTTGTTTATGCCCTGGGGATAGACGAGCTTCGCAAAAAGGAGCCAGCCAAATTCGATGATGCAGCCTTTATCCATCGCTTCCTTTGTGATGGCGATGCCGGCTTCTTCGAGCTTCCGGCGCATTGCCTCGCGGTCCATGATGTGCTCCTAGTCTGATTTCTCTGGCGCCTTGTGCTCCGGAAAGGCGCATGTCGAACGCAAGCTCGATCACTCGCTATGGGCACGATCCTCATGCAGTGGTCTCGGTTGCGGCTTCAGGCTCTTTGCGCGCTGCCTCGCGCTTCATGAAATAGAGGGCGCAAGGGCCGTCCTCGGTATGGATTTTTCCGACAAGCCGCCGGTCATCGAACTCAGGCGGCTGCCATTCTTTCAAAACCCGGGACTCGCCTTTGCAGAAGTCCTCGAACAGCGGGTGGTCCTCGTCGGCCACCTCATCGAAGTAGACCCAGCGAAGATTAAAGCCGTGGTGGGCGGCGATCGCCTCAGCGTCGCACGACTCGCTGGCGTAGTGGAACATCGCCGGCATGAACTCGCCCGTCTCAGGATCGTGCACGATCGCGTCCGGCGCCGGCATTTGTGAGCTGAGAAGCGAGGCCATCAGTCGTCATCTCCATAACGCGGGTCTTCGGGATCAAGCGTGACTTCGACCTTAATCCGTTCCTCGCGGCCGTCGATATACAGGGTGCCCGTCATCGACATCGAGGGCGATACGAGGTGGGTGTCTAACCCCATCTCCTCGAGAGCCTTGCGGAGCTGCGGCACGCATTCCAGCGCGGCTTTGACGAACAGCTCTTGGCTGATCTTCATTTCGGTCATTTCGGAAAATCCTCGGGGTCAAGACGTTCGCGCGTTTTGAGCGCTGCCCTCGCGCCTTCAGGTGTGAGCACGAACACGTCGCCCACCATCCACCTCACCTTGTGCTTTCGAGCAGCGCCCTTCTGCACCATCTCCTCCCAGTCTGGCCGATCGCTGTGGCTCTCGTCGGCGACGAAGTGGTTCCGGTAGCTGCAGCGCCGTCTGTTCGGCAAACCGAGCGCGTGCCGGGCTAATTCGATCTGTCGCGTCGTGAGTTCCACGGTGGCGGGCCTGCATTATCGTGTGACTGGCCAAGGTAGTCTAGTGTGGGTTGACCACGCGGACGCAGTCAACCCATTTCTTCTGGCTGATCCCAGCTATTCGGCGAGGCCGTTGCGCAGGATGTCGAACGATCTCTTCGAATAATCGGCAGCGGTTTTCGACGCCGTCGCGCTGGCCGCGGACATCATGCTGACCTGATTAAGGTTATCCTGCATTCCGGCCACGCGTCTGATGATCTTGTTGCGCGCGTCGAGCAGTTCATAGCTGGTCGCGGCTTCCGAGTTGATATCGAGGCCTCCTTCCAGCAGGCCAATGAACCCCTCGGCGAACAGCTCGGCCGGCGTCTTCCCTTTGGGCTTGGGCTCGAGCAATTCCATGTGCCGCTTCATGCCGATCGCCGACACATAGAGATTGTCCGCCGAGATCTTTTCCCTGCCTTCCATCAGCATCGCCATCTTGGCGCGCTCGACCACCTCGCGGATCGTCGCCGGGACGGCGCCGGCCAGCGCTTCGCCGACGCGGCTCAGGTCCTCCGTCTCATCGAGCAGATCGCGCGCATAAGCGCGGATCAATTCCACGGACGTCGTTTCATCCGGCGGCTGGATGGAGATGATCGCATCGAAGCGTCCTGGCCTGAGCAATGCCTGATCGATCTTTTCGATGAAGTTCGTCGTCAGGCAGATCATCATCTCCATGTCTTTCGTGACGACGCCGTCGAGCATGTTGACGAGATCGTTCACGTTCTCATCCTCGCGGTCGGCTACACGATCGATGTCCTCTGCAAAGACGACGCACGGCTGATAGGTGCGCGCGAACTCGATCGCTGCTCTGAGGCCCTGGGCCCGGTTCAGCATGATGAAGGTCCAGCCGTTGTCCGTCGCCACCTTCGCCGTAACCCGGGCCGTCAGCGATTTGCCGGTGCCATACCGGCCCTCGAGCAAGATGCCGCGTTTGAGCGGGATCTTGTGCTTGCGGCATGCCTCGGTGTGCTTCAACGGCGAGAAGATGTTCGTGCGGATGAGCGCGGCGGTCTCAGCCGTGTGGATCATGTCGCTCTCGGATACGGCACTCAGATCAATGAACTCGGGCTGCTTATTGATCACGAGGTTGCCGTCTTCGTCGACGTTGAAGATGACCGCCTTGCCCTTGTAGACGGAGGCTTCCCGCAGGAACCGGCGAGCGCAATTGGCGATCTCGACCAGGATGGCGCGGTCGCGGCGTCGGACTGTGCCGCGGATGACGACGCCTTCAGGGGTCATGTGCACCTGAACCGGATTTGATACGTTCGGCAGCCGCATCTGGCCCATCGGCACCTGCACGCGATCGTGCTCGCCGCAGCCGGTGACCACGGTGATGAAGTCTGGCCTGATCTCGCCGAACCAGGTCTGCTGGTTTTCAGCGATGACCACGCCGTAGATCTCCTGCATGGCGCGATAGACGGCAACCGCGGCATCCCAAGGCGCGCCGGCGACAAGCTCGACAACGTCGTATTCTTGCGATTCCTGATCGCGCACGCGCTCCAGGGTTTCGATAGCGACGTCGTAATCCATCGGTGCCGGCGTGTCCGGCAGCACGATTTTCTTTCCGCGATGCTCGACCTTGGTGTCGATCTGAGTCCAGTCTATGCGCGGCTTTTCCTGAATACCCATTTATTCCTCGTGTTTTGCGGCTTTCGATTTGATTATTGACTGCGAAACGATTGCAGCCATCAATGCAGGCTCGTTTCCTCCTTTCTCGTCATGAAGTTATCTGCTTTTGTTCCTTACGCTGCTCTCGGACATCCCAGATGTATCCGAGGTACTTGCGGCAGTTGGAACAGTAGGCGTCATGGCCGCTTGTGTAATACGTCTTGTGCGGGCACCGTGACTGGCGGCGCTCAAGTCTCCAGCCAGCGATGGCGGCGTAGACGAAGAGGGCGATCAAAAGCAGCGCGATCACCAGGAGCGGCGCGACGATATTCCAGCCGATCCAGGCCCAAACGGCATTCCACATCCACTGCATTTAGTTCTGCCTCAGCTTCCAGGTTGCGATGGCCGCGTAAATGATGAGCCCGACAACCAAGATGATCGGAAGCGAAAGCAGAGCGATCACGTCCCAGGTGAGCCAGAACCAGATCCAATCCATGATCCTTCCCTTCCGCGCGTTGTGCCGGCGGGTGCCTGGCGGATAGGCGCCCGCCGGCTTCGGCAGGCGGATCGAGGGGAAAACGCCTGCCGGTCACCGCCTTGCGGCGGGACCTCTACTGGATCGTGCGCTGTTTGAGTGCCGCCTTGCGGGTCTTGCGCACGACCTTCTCGTCGAGTTTCATGATCTCTTCGTCGCCGATATCGTGCGGCATGTCGTCGGCGCTCTCGTAGGGATAGGCGATTTTGTTGATCTCGTTGAGTTTCTCATTCAGAGACTTGAATTTCTCCACCTGCTCGCGCACGAATTTGCTGCGACCCTGTTTTTTCCAGTGACCGATGGCATATGTGACGGCTTCTTGCGCCAGTGCGATGTCATTGCCTGTCAGTTTCATGGGTCACCTCTTTTCGATCTCAGTCTCATCAGACTTGCTGTCACCATGGAGCGCCTTGTGCGCCTTTCTCATCGCCGCTTCCCACGCCGCGGCGTCGCGCATGAGCGGTGGTCCGTTTTGCACGGCCATCAGCTCCTCGAGCGCCTCCTTGAGTTCAAGGACGGCGTTGAGAACCAGGAAATCTTCTGCTTTGCCGCGATTGGTCAGGGTTTCTTCGGGCACGCGGCGCGCGCGGAACTTCACGCGATACCTGGGCGATTGCATCTCTTCGTAGGCGTATGATCCGTCAGGCAAATGCCTCAACGTCCGAAATACCTGGAACTGCAGCTCGTGCACCAGGCCACAGTCGCAGCACACCATGGTGTAAGACGACATTTCCGGCTGGATCCATTCCGTCCAGTCGGCCTCGTTTTCGACGTCGTGCTTCATTCCTCGAATCCCGCCAGCTCTCGGGAGCGCCGCACGGCGTAGTCATCCGGCTTGCCGCCGCTGTTTTCGTAGAGACGGCCGCACTGTTCCTCGCGAAGGCAAAACGGCGGTGATTGCCAGATGCCGATCATCTCGGTGCGCGCGCAGATCTCAGTGACCGGAAAGCCGTTGATGCAGTAGCCGTTGACGAGCGCGCTGCAGGGGATGAAGCGTTCCTGCCGGTTCATCACTTGACCTCGAAAACGTGCATCACCAGCTTGCCGCCGAACAGCAGACCAGTGCCGATGTAGCGGCCCTCAGGCGCCGGCTCGCCGGTGCCACAGATCTCGATCTTGCGTTTCGTCCTCGGGGCATAGGGATCGCAGAGATACCAGACAGCCAGCGTATTGCCCTGCTCACGTGCGCACAGAAACTCCGCGCCGTCCGGCGCTTCGATCTCCTGGTATCGCTCCGGCGTCAGGAGCGATTTCCAGACCGTTTTCAGCGGTTCAGACTTGCCGGTGCTCATTCTATGGTCACGCCGAGCGCGGCGAGCTCCTGATTGACGTCAGCGAGTTCGGCGTCGACCAATACTGTGAGCTGCTCTTGCGCTGTTGCGTGGCGCTCTGTGCTCAACAGCGTGGCGAGGCCGCGAGAGGTGCCCTGCACCTGCTCCACACTGATGATGCAGGTGCCCGCGAGAACAGTCTTCACCGCGAGCAGCTCTTCGCGCTTTTCCTTCAGTTTTGTGACCTTTTGCAAATCCGATAGCTTCATCGTTCAACCCTGAGACTTGAGTTTATCAACCAGCGCGCGCCGTCGCGCATCGGCCTGGAACGCGCGCACCTTTATCTGATACGGTGCCTTTGCCCGCGCCCATTCGAGCACGGCGATGAGATCGGGATGCTCAAGGTACATCTGGACTTGCTGGCGAAGGTTCGCTGCTGGCATGGGCGGTTTGGCCCGGGCCTGCTTACGGCGCGCCTCAGCCTGGCGCCGGCGCAGCTCCAGCTGCAACGAGTCAGGCGGAAAGAACAAGTCGTGCGTTGATCGTGAAGTGGCGCGAACCATTGCAGGTCTATAGATGGTGGTTGGCGACGTCGTTGATCGCGTATTCCCAGAGCGCGTGGAGCTTCGGCGTGAACCTTTGCATCGATGGCGCCGTCTTGTCCGGTGGCGTCACATTTACGAACGCGGTTGTGAGTATACTGATCGATGCTCCTGCGCTTGCCAGGAGCATATGGTACGGATCAGTCCCGCGGTTCTTCTCGTCGTCGAACCACTTGAAGAACGCATTCATCACTTCCTTTGCGCACCGGCCCTGAGCAGCCGTGATCGGGTCTTTGCTCATGGATGCGTCGTGAATCTTCTCCAGCGACTCGATTAAATCGCCTCTGATGGTCATCGCCCGGCCTCCGTCTAGCTTCGTGAGAAGCAGCCTAGTTGCACTAGACAATGTTGTCACACAAAAGCCATTACGTTTCCACCGCGATCTCGCGCTCGATCTCGGCGACATCACGCAGCGGCACGGATGGATCGTGAGGTAACGGCTTGAACCACAGGCATTGCTGCCAGCCTTCTTCGCGCGGGAACGTGCCGAAGGCCTGCCATTCATTAGGCGCCGCGCGATAGCGATAGCACTTGGCGCGGCTCGGGCAGTCGTGGTCTCGGCACAGCGAGATGTCGGGCATTATCACCTCACGTCGTAGTAAACCCGCTTCAGCGGCACGCCATAGGCTGCGCCCTCCAAGCGGACGGCCGCGGTGCAGGCGACGTACTGATCCGTGTTTCCGTCGCGCCTGAAAACCCAGGTGTCGAAAATGATGACGTCGGGCAGCTCGCCCGATTCATCGAGCACGATCTCGAATCCTACCACGCAAGGATGTTCGGGCGTTTCGCGCAGTTTGACGATGACGCGCTTGGAGTCGAGGATCGTCATGGGTTTACTCTCCCGTTGCCCATTCTGGCGTGATGTCGATTTCGAGCGAGCGGTCGCGGTGCCATTCGAGCGAGCGGATATTGCCGTTTTCGTCAGTCTCAAAGCGGCGCCAATATTGGAGCACCTGGCGCGGCTCGGAGTTCATGGTCGGTCCGGCAGGGCAACAGCCGATGTTCGGCGGATCCCCGTAGTGGAGACACTTCTCGCGAATGGAATCGGCGAGCGTCCGCTTCCATGCGCGATTGAGCACCTCCTTGCGCATGGCCTCGAGTTCTTCCTTGGTCTGCGGCAGTCGCTTTTCGATCTCGATCAGAAGCAGGCGTTCTATGCTGCTTATCTTCTCCGAGGGGCCGAAAGAGAACGCCACTCGGAACTCGTGCCCGCAGCCTTGGCAGGTGATGAGCACGAGCGCCGCTTCCTCGGCGTAGATATCGGCGAGATCGTTCGGGCGGAAACTCCTATAGCGCGGCACGCCATGCTCATCCCACCATATCGGGCGCTGGGCGATGCGTGAGCGGATGTCGTCATAGTCATGCAGCATGGCTCAGTCCTTCCAGGGATCTACTTCGCCGCTGCCGGCCATCACGACAACGAACGGCCGCAGCCGGTGCAGCACGCGCACAGATGCGTGGTGATGGGAGAGCACCGAGTCCAATCTGCGATAGGCCATCGGGCTTTCGTCGAGATCGCCGCCGATCAGCGTCACCCCGCGGCCCCTCAGCCAGGCCTCCATCTCTTCGCGCTGGAAGCGGCGCTTGGCTTCCTTGCGGCCCATCACGCGGCCAGCGCCGTGCACCGTGGAGTAAAGGCCGGCTTTTGCTTCCGGGCTGTCGATGCCTTCGAGGATCACGGCATCGTCGCCCATGCTGCCGCCGACAAAGCCACGCTGGCCAGGGAAGGCGGGTGTTGCACCTTTGCGCACCACCCACAGGTTTCTGCCGCCGTGCGATTCTCTGAAGGCCCAGTTGTGATGATTGTGCACGCTGTCGATGATCCTGCCGCCGATGATCTGGCGCACGCGATCGACCACCCACTCGCGGCCGGCATAGGCGTAGCGGCCGGCGAGCGTCATGGCTGCGATGTATCGCTGGCCGATCTCGCTGCGCTCATCAACGACCGTGGGCGGCACGTTGATGCCATCCTTCCCGCCGGCGAGCTTCAGATAGCGCGTCGCCGTCGTGTGACCGAGACCGCGGCTGCCGAAGTGCACGCCGATCCAGACGTGGCCAGCCTCATCCTCGAACAGATCGACGTAATGATTGCCGGATCCCACCGTGCCGAGCTGGGCCCACGCCTTCTGGCGATAGTCCTCCATGCCAGAGGCTTTCCAGGCGTCGTCATCGTCGAATAGCTCATGCGCGACGCGCTCATTATTGGCGCGGCCGACGCCGAAAGAGATCGTCTTTGCGATGTCCTGGGCGATGGGTTGAACGCGGTCCTTGATGTCGGCAAAGCGCGTATCGAGCTTTACGGCCATGTTCCCGCAGCCGATATCGAATCCCACCCCGCTGATGGAGATCTGACCTTCGTAAGCGATCACGCCGCCGACGGGCTGGGCATACCCAAGATGGCCGTCTGCGCACAGGACGCCGGCGACGGTGTTGCCGACCTTCATGCAATTGCGCATCTGCTGGATCGTGCCATGCTCGTGCTGGCCTAGCACGGTGAGCGGGCTGTTCTGGTATTCCGGGCGCTGCTCGAGCGTCCTGCCCAAGGCTTCCGCCTCGCGTGCGTTGTGCTCCTCGCGGGCAGCTTGCCGATAAAGGCACCACGCCGGCATGGTGCGGTGGCTGCCCGGCATCGGCACGCGATCGTCCGGGTTCTTTCCATCGGCAATGGCGAGTTCTCGCGCGCGAGCTTCGAACGGATCGGCGCGGCGGCCTTTCTTTGTCATGGCTCCAGTCCGTTTGAATTAAGCTGGTGTCGGCTCAGCCTTCGCGAAGCCGATGATGCCGGTGCCGTCGTCGTCGAGCTGGCCGTCGAGATAGTGCTTGCCCTCGTCGCAAATGACGTAGAGTCCGTGCTCATCCTCGCGCACCTTGCACCGTCCGTTCTCGGTAAGGCAGGTAAAGCCGCCGTCGGCGATCAGCACGTCGCCCGGTTTCACGTCTTCCAGTCTCGTCATAGTGGTCTCCTCAGAAGATCCAGCTCAAGAAGATCAGAAGGCCGTGGAACCATCCAATCGGTGGAACAACCAGGCCGAAGATCAGGATGGCGAGCATGATCGCGCGTTCGGCCATCAGGCAGTAGGCGATGTGCAGCAGGAACGGGCCGAAGATGATCGTCGGCACGATGATGATGAAACTCCAGACGATGAGCGCATCTCTCCAGGTGCGCACGTTGCTGGCGCGATATTTCACCTCGCTGAACCAGCGCCGGGCCTTGCGGAGGATGCGCTTGTGCCAGGGGAAAGTGTCGTCGTAGTCGAGGGTCTGGACCATTTCTGGCTCCGCTCAAAGCAATTCGATGAGGTGCTCGTAAACCTTCTCGCGCTGCGCATAGTCTTCGAAGAACCAGATCGCCGATGGCACGCCAACGAACTCGATCGCCGGCAAGGCTTTCACATCGCCTGAGACACAGCGCAGCTCCTGTGTCGTGCGCCGAAACGTGACAAAGCGGGCAGGGTTCACCGGCGTGTTATCGACTGGCACGCCGGCGATTTTCGGCTGAACCGGGCAGGAAATGAATCGGTGCATCGGTCCCTCACGTTCTATAGGGGCTCATGAAAAGGCAGTAGGTGCGGCCTTCGATTTCGACGGTTTCGAACGGGCCGTCGCCGGGAAAGGCCTCGTCTGGGAAAAGATCAGCGATTGCCTCGACAGGCACCTGCTCAGTCGTCGTCGGCACATAGCCAAGCTCGCGCGCACGTCCTGGCGAAACGGCAAGCTCCGTCTCGAGCATCTCGACCTGATAAGCTTCGAGGTGATGGTGCACACCGCCGATTGTCAGCGTGGCGATGAGCTTGGCTTTGGGGTCATCATCGGGCCCGCACGGACTCCAAGTGATCCGATCAAGAGAGATTTTGACCGGGGTCTCATATTCACGGTGATCAGGCGCGATGGGCATCAGATCTCGTCTCCTCTCCGGCGGGCGATGTCCTTGGCGCCGGAAACCCAAAGATTGAGGGCAGCCCACAGCGGCATCGCCTGTTTCATGGTTTCGCGTGCCTCTCGTGTTTCAAAGCTTTGCGCCGCATCGTCCTCGCGCTCGATCTCTTTCATGCGGTGCTCGGCGTATCCGAGCAGCAGCTCGAGCGCGCGGACCTGACGGGCAGAGAGCGGGATGTCGAGGCGGTAGCGGTAGGTCCTCGCCGGATCAAGCATCGGCTTCCTCGTTGATCCGCGTGATTTCGAGCAGGTCGGAGCCGGCCACCTCGCCATTGCGATATGGATGCGGCTCACCTTCGCCTTCGCAGAACTTCTCCCAAGCTTCGTCTTCGTTGGCCGCTTCGACGGTGCGCACCACGTGAACGTGCTGCAGCTCACGGATCAGGAATTTAGGCATCGCCCGGCTCCTCCTCTTCATCGGGGATGCCGAACAGTTCGCGTGCCTGCTGCGTCAGCGTGGGATGGTTCTTCAGGCTGTCTCTGTGGTCGCCGGTCTCGCGCAGGTAATCGACCTCGTTGATCAGTCGAGCGATGATGTCCCACGTCTCCCGGTCGCCAGAGCTGATGCGGTCGCACAGAGCATCGATTTCGACGTTGACCATCTCCTCGAACTCGCCATTGCCGGTGGCGATGTTCGTTATGTGCTCTGGTTCGAAGCTGCTCAGTCCACGGACCTGTCGCAGCCGCAGCCCGGCAAGAACCGTTGCGAGTTCGCGGCGGTTGAGGCGAATGGTGGTGATCTCACGCATCGGCCGGCTCCTCATGATACCACTCGGTCGTGCCTTCCTCTGGCTTGACGCCGATCTCGCGCAGTGCAGCGCGGACTTTCTCGGCCGCGTGATAGAGACCGGCGTCATAGGCCAGCGACTCGTATTGATCTGGATCGAGATCCGGCATGTCCTCGAGCTCCGGCACTTCCGGTTTCGGCGCCATGCGGCTCACTTCCTGGCAGGCTTTGATCAGGCGCTCAAGCTCCGGCGGCTTCAGGCCTTTCCAGATCTCGAGCATGCCATCGCAGCAAACGTCGTTTTTCGAGAGAACCGGCTCGTCTGATGCGTAGTGTTCGCCATCCTCGTAGCGAAAGACTTCGTGCGCGAAGACGTTCTCGCTCGGATCGTTTGCCTCATGGAGAAAATCGATCCCTGGTCCGTAGTTCCCGAACCTTTCGATCTTCTCGCAGGCGTCTTCCGGCGTGTTGGCGTCGACGTTGTAGACGCGGCAGCCGACGTAATACTGGTAGACTCGGTATTTGGGCATGGTTTACCTCGCTGCCTCGACCGCGAGGGCCTCAATCATGTCGCCAACAACGGTGCCTTCCTGATCTTCGTCGAGCTGGTAGCCCTCAAAGCTCAGAATGCCGACCGTCAGATCGCCCGGGTCTCGCCTGTAGGAGATCCGGCAAAACGGCTTGTCGAACCATTCCTCGGGAATGCCTGGGGTGTGGAAGTCTTCTGGCAGGGTCACCTCGCGCTCGCGCGCCAGCGCGTTTTCGATAGCGTCGCTAACCCCGTTGGTGCGTTCCATTTCGCGCGCGAAATACTCTTCGTTGGTCAGAATTTCGATGTGCAGCGGCTCAGGCGCGCAACCGCGCGCAATGCTTGCGTTCGTGTTCCAGCCTTGCAGCGCGCGCTCGACGATCTGTCGGAAATTGACGTCGTTGCGATCGCACCAGTGGCCGATGCATTCGATTAGATCCTCGGCCGCATCAGCGATGTTCTCGCCGCCGACCGCATGAAGAAAGCTCTGCAGGGTGTCTTCGGCATACCCGGCGCGCTGCTTTGGCGTGATAACGCGCGCTAAGTCTTCAACGGCCATGGCATCTCTCTCCGTACACAGGGAAATGGGGCACTCCGCAACCTGCAGCCTCAATGGAGTGCCCCGCCTGGATTTCTTCCTATGTCGATCAGTTGCTACTTCATGGCTCGCCTCCTGGTTCGATGATGTCTCGTCAACCTATTGGCGAGGAGTATAGTAGCACTGGTCTCCTGGGACACAAAGCCGCCTGTCCGGCTCGTCAACCGTTAGCTGATGATGGTGTAGCCGATATTCTGCAGCCCTTTGACGCGGTAGAGCGCGCCGTTCTGGCCAACGAACACGCGCAGGTTCCGGCCGCGCCGGTTGATCGTCCTGGCCGTGAACGTGTCGCCCACGTAGCCGTCCGTGAAGCGTACCGGGCGATTGAGCTTGATCTTTGCGCCGTCGGACAAAGCGTTCCTCTTGGCCTTAGCTGCCGATTTCTTTTCCACGTTCTCAAGGCAGCGCCGCCGCCACTCGCCGGCATAGCCTTGGGTTTCATCGCGCAGGGGCGAGGCGGCAGCGATGATGCGCTTCGGGCAATCACACTCGATCGGACCCATGGTTTCGTCCAGGTCCTTGTAGCCGAAGTTGTAATCCGAGCCTGAGCTGAGCTTCGTCAGGAACACGGCAATCCAGCGGATTGTGCCGTCGGGATCATTGACGTAGGTGTGGTGGGGTTCCCACGCGACACCTGGCTTCGGCTTGCGCTCGACCAGCATGTAAACCGTGCTGCCAGCCTCGGAGTGATCGATCACCCGTTGCGTGATGCTCTCCGTCTCGTACTCGACTTCTTTTCTGACGATATCGATGCGCGAACGGCTCGCAGTCCGGAGGAATGTCCAACCCATTGCTCGTACTCCAATCTGTAAGGGGTAAAGCCCCGCGACAGCAGGCTGGGGGGTTACCGCTGGCGCGGGGCAGGGCCGGGTGCCACGGAGAGAAAGCTACCCGGCATCGTTCCTGACGAAGCGCTTCCAGCCTTCGCCAGTGAATTTGCCGTCGAGCTCGTGCTCGATCTGTCGGGCGACGAGATCTGAGATGTCGTGCCATCCCCATGCCTTCTCGTCGTCGCACAGCACGTAGATCTGAGACGCGGGCACCGGGCTGTTCTTCAGATCGCCGTCTTCGGCATAGTCGCCGATGAGCGCAATGCGATCGCCGGCCCAACGGCCGATTACCTGCTCATTCAGGCTCGGCAGTGGATTAAGATCGCCGCCACCGCGCGGCTCCGGCATCGCCGCGCACAGGATCAGCAACGCTGCACCGGTGCCTGGGTGATTGGCGACCTGCTCCCACAGCTTCAGACCGGCGCCGAGCTTGTGTGGATGGATGTACTCCCGGCGATCGAGGTTCACGACTTTCCAGTATTGGCCCATGACCACTCTCCGTACTTGGTGCCTCTTGACAAGAGACTCAGGTGTCGTCATCTTCCAGCCCAGCTTCGCTCTTTCCAAAAGGTGTCGTCGCCGGGCACCAAAGTTCGCAATGAAGGTCGGTCAAAAGCCGGCCTTCTCTCGTTTCGAGTGTCGTGATGATAGGTCGGAACGAGGCTGTCCGTCCAGTGACACTAGACCAGATCGGCTATGAAAAAGGCCGGCTGGGAGCCGGCCATCGGGGCTTGCGGAGGCGGAAGAGCTAGCAGATTGGATCTGCTAGCGTCCAGCCGTTGCCATTGCATCGCGGGCATAAATCGCCAGAACGGCTGATCATCTCGATTGTTTTCGGCTTGCTTCTCTTCTTGTAGACAGTGCGGATCGTTCGGATCGGTGCTCCTGTTACCCGGCCGATGCCTCGGCAGCACACGCACGTCCTGGCCGGCACTTCCACCGGTCCATCTGCTGTCCTGATGCACGCAACGAATCTGGCCATCACACTCAACCACCGCAGAAACGTGGCTAGTCAGCATGACTAGCCAGGATAAATCTACTCTCACCAAGCACAATTTGACAATGCGCAAGGCTAGAGGCGAGAGTGTGGCCAGATTGTGAAAAAGCTCAGGAGTCGAGTTTCTGTGGTCGGATAAAAACCACACCGTCCTCCACGCTCGTGACCTCGAGCTGGCCGGACTTGATAAGCTCAGTCACGGCGAAGTCGCATGGCGTCTGCCGCAACTCGTCGACATCCTCGATCCGGATCACGGCAGCGTTGATGGGGCCGGTTACTTCGATGATGACGTTTTCTGGCACCCCTGCATCGATGAGCATGCGTTTCGCCATACCTTTACTCTCCCCTAGAGCGCGCACACACACAAAGAAAATGCTTCATTCGGAAGTGAAGAGCCCGTCGGGCTCTGCCTCGATCACATCGGCGATCGTTTCAAAGGAGACCCCTGCATCGTTGAGGGTTGCGAGCGACACGTCGCTGGTCTGAATCAGGAATTTCGCGTCATCGCTTTGCGTGCTGTCAATAATCCGTTTGGCGAGGTGCGGCGCTTTTTTCTCCAGCGATGCCCAAGAGAACGAGCCGATATCGTCGTTCAACCCAAGGGCGACCCGACCACCTTCCGTAAGGACATCTGAGCTGTAGTCTTCTTCTCCGCGGACGCGGCAGCGCATCACGCCGCGGGTTTGCGAGGGGATGATTTCTGTATCCGGAATGACTGTGTAGGCGAGTCCCAGGCAGCAATAGTGGCGGTTTCCGTCCTGCTCTGAGATAAGGGCACCGATCCCTTGCCGATGCCGGCCAGAGCGCAACTTTGCAACCCATGCTCTTGCGATCTGGTTCATCATGAACCTGCCCAGCTTGACTTGACTACAGTATTCTACCTCGGATGATCCGGGCAATTGGTATGTGGCATGATCGTCATGCGGCTAAGAAGTCGCGGTTGGCAGATCGCCGATCTTGACGGTTCGCGGTTCAGCAAAGGCTACAGCCCAAACCCACGGGTTTTGGTGCCAGGCCTCGCGGCCGTGAAGGTTCGTCCAAATGCGGATGAAATCATCTATGTCCTTCGCACCTTCGAGCTTGGCGTCGTGCTCGTTGATGAACTGCAGTCGCTCCGCTATCACGGCATTGCACTCCATCGCGATGCGCGAGGCATTCTTCGGCATGAAACGGGTCGGCACCACGCCGAGCGGCCAGCGCTCAGGCGTTGGCGTTTCGATTTCACACGCCACCTCTTCACCATCGGCAGCATAGCGCCACTTGCGCGCCGCCAAATCGTATCTCAGAGTCTCTTTCACCCACAGCAGGTCGCCCGGGCGATAGGGCGCGGTGACCGGTCCGAAAACCCGCTTCTGACCTTTCGCCAGAAACTCGAACTTGCCGTGGAACTTGCCGTCGTCGTCCAAAACGATTGGCGCCGCGAGGGCTTCCGGCGGCGGCTGGTCCTTCAGGATGCGGCGCGTCATGCGCTTGCGGCCGTCGAGCAGCGCGCGCACCATCTCACCGCTGAACGGAATCCCGATCGTCCTCGCCATTGCTTTTTTCCTCGTCAGCGTCTGCGATGGCTTCGATCGCCGCCCGGGCGCGCCGCGTCAGGTAGTGGTCAGGGCCCAGCCCGAAGGCGAGCTCGGCAACGTCGTCCTCGCTGATCTCGATCGTGGCCCGCTTCATGCGGGATCGATTTCCTTGCCTTGGCGGATCATCTCACGGACACGGGCTTCGAGCTCCAAGCCGCGCTTTTCATAGGCCCTCAGTTCTTCCATTAAGCCGTCCCACCACGCTTCGCTTTTGGCGCGCTCTTCGCGGAACTTCCTTTTGCTGTATTCGGCCAGCATGTAGCAAACGAGCCAAACGACGAGTAATCCGACCTGAAAGGCGACCAGCCAGGTCGCCACTTCCTTGCACGTCATGCCTACCTCACGACGGCACTGGTGCTTTCGAAGATGCGCGCACCTTTGAGCTCCCGCCCGCCAGCGCGGATGTAAAGCCGGATCGCCTTCTCGATCTCAGTCCTCGCCAGATATGGACGGAGGACTTCGAGGTCGATCTCGCCGATATTCGTGATCTCGAACATCCATTCCGATCTCAGCGTCGAGGTGCCGGCCGACGTCCGCGTGCGGGCGAGATCGGCCGGCTTGGCTTGCGCGGCGGCTTCGGCGCGGGCGGCTTGCTGTGCGGCGACATTGGCCTGCGCCTGCAGCTGCTGCGCATTGGCTGTGTGCTTCATTGCCTTCGCGAGCTGCTTGGCGTTCTCAGCCTTTGCCGCTTCGATCGCAGCCTTTGTCTGCGCTTCCTGTGCGCGTTTGCGTTCGGCCTCGGCAGTCTTCTCACGGGCGATGCGCTCGGCTTCCGCCTTGGCGTCGAGATAGACCCTGATCCGACCAAGGAGGACATCGATCGCTTTGTCGAGCCGGCCTTTGATGTCACCAAAGAACTCGTCGACTGCCCTGCCGCGGGCGAGATGCGGTTCTTTCTCCTCCTTGCGCGCGGCCTCGGCGGCTTTCAGCTCCTCACGAAGTTTCTTGACGATCTCGACGCTGGCGTTATGCGCCTTATCGTCCTCGATCTTCTTCGGCAGGACCCGGGCCTCATTGAGCAAGCCGGAAACCTTCAGGTTGAAGTCCTGATAGTTCTTCGCGAGGTGCTCGCGAACTTCCTCGGCAAGATCGACCGGTCCTTTATTGTGGCCCATACCGGCCGGCGCCGGCGCGGTGGCGGTTGCCATGGTCATTGCTGCTGCTCCTGTGCTGTCGCGTTTTGTTTCTCGGTCTCCGCGACGCGATCTTTCTCGTGCTCAGCCTCGGCCCAGGCGACGGCCTGATTGGTCAGATCGTCGATAGTTTCCGCGTAAATCCAGTTCGTGCGGTAGTGACCCCACGAGAACGTGTAGCCCCTGTCCTTGTGATTGGACGTGACGGGCGTTGCGATCTTGGCGAGGAAGCCGTTGCGCCGATTGAAGGCAAAGCGCGAGGCAAGCTCTTCGGCGAAGTCGGACCTGTTCAGGTTCTCTTCCGCCGCCAGCTCAAGCGTCGTTTTCAGCTCAGGAAGGTTCTCAATCTCGACTGATTCATAATCGAAAACCTCTTCGATGAACTCCTCGAATGACGGCACGTCGAGATGAGTGTCAGTCGTAACGAGACCTGGCAGCCAGATCAGATGATCGATCCGGACGGTGGCATTATCCAGCTCCTCGGCGTAGTCACGCGGCTTGTCTGTCATTGGGATCACCCTGAAGATCTGATTGGTTATGATCTCATAAGGCAATCCTTTGGACAAGCTACACTAGACCATTCGTGCACGCAAAAACCAGTCGGGCACCGGGAAGCCTCTGGCCTTCAGGACATCGACGGCGACCTTCTCGGGCTCGCGCTCGAACACATCGGCCACGAGCTGCGTGCTGATGAGCGTGGCGATAACCTCCGGGTCGCGTTCCTCCGGCTCATCGTTGAGCGCGATCCACTGCACGGCCATCGTGTAGTGGTTCGGTCGCCGCTTAGGCGGCGGGAGCGTCTGCAGCATTCGCTTCCTCCATGAGCTTTACGTCTTCGAACGGGATGAGGTAGCCAGTTCCCTTGCCGGCTTGGTCCGGCAGCTCGGCCAGGAATTTGTCCGTTGCCACGATGTATTGCGCGAGTTCGGGATTGATGCCGACGATGGGGCCGACACCCACGTGCGGCGTCGACACGACGTCGCCGATCTTGAGCTTCGGCGTGATGCCGCTGGCTTTTACCCAGGCGCGCACGAGATTTTCGTGCTCCAGATAGACAAGATAGTCCGCACGGTCGAGCATCTCGCACAACTCGAAATCGCAGGCCCAGCCTTTGCGCTCGAGATAGCGGGCGATGTGATAGCCGTCGCGCTCGTCGCAATTCTCGATTGCCTCGGCGAGATCGTCGAGCACCCTTGCTTCGTCATGCCTGCTGCCGTCCTGTTTGAGCCAGTCCATCACTTCGGGCAGCAGCTTGCGGGCGACGTCGCAATAGATCGTCTCGGCCGTCCGCGATGGCCGCGGCGGCGGGTTCGGTTGCTCGATAGGTGCAAAGGGCAGCTCGTCCGTCATGGCGTCCTCCGATAAGGATCGAACTTCTCAAAGCGGCCGTCGTCGAACTCGGCTTCGGGGCGCACCCACACGAGCCCGTCGCTGCTCTGGTAGATGACGACGGGCGTCAGGTCCTTTTCCATGCAGCCGCGATGCAGCTCGCGATAGAGGCCGCCGGTCTTCACGTGGCGATGCGTCGGCTGATAATCGCTGCGCCAGGGCGTGCTCCAAAAGCCGTCGTGCTCGTTACTCATGTGCGTTTGTTCCAGTGCTCAACAGCGCGCTCTTCGCACCAACTCATATCCTCCCGCACCGCTGCCACCGTCATACCCTTGCAGCATCCGCGCGTTCTGCAGCGCACGGTGACTTCGCGAGTTTCCGTGTGATCGTTTCCCCGGTGTATCAGGCCAGCTTGCCCGCCGCAGAATGGGCAAGGCTTCAATTCGTCAAGCGGTTCGCCTGACCATTTCTTTTCTGCGTAGTACATGCTCTTCCTCTTCCTCTCAGTTCACCAAACTTGCCACATGCGCCGTGATCTGGCTGCCGAACGCAACCGCGGCCGGCGCGTCGAGCCAGAAGGCATGGATCGTCGACACAGCGCCGGCGAGCCCTATGAGACCGCTCGCCGTCAGCAGCAGCTTGCGGCTGGACACGATCGCGACTGATGCCAGCACGATCGCGATCTGCAGCAAGCCTTGCCCCTGATCGAACAGCGGGTCCTGTGAGCGCGCGAGATCGCGGCGCGCTTCGGCCGCCTTGCCTCTGGTGAACAGCTCAGTGATACCTTCGCCGGTGTCCGGCTCGCTCGTCAGCTCATCGGCCTTGGCGCGATATCGCGTGAGCCTGTCGAGGATCTGCTCGCGCGCTGCGCTCATGCCTTCGAGGGCGAGCTGCGTCTCGAGCTCCTCGATCTTGATGCTCAACACGTCGCGGCGGATGTTTTTGGCCTGGAACCAGGCCCACGTGTTGGCCGCTTCGATGCCGGCGCTGTTGGCGATTTTGGCCGCGCGATCGTCGCCGATGCTGGCGATGGCGAGGATCAGAGATAGCCCGCCGATGTAGGCCGCGATCCAGCGATCGCGCGGCGAGCTGTTTTCCATGACGGCCTCGCGCAGCTTAGACACTTGCTCCTCCGGTCTCGAGCCGCGCGATCTCGGCGTCGAACTGTCGGCACAACTCGTGCGCTTCCTCGGGCTCGAGCCAGTTGGACATCTGCGGAAAGATTGTTTTCCAGATCCTGACGAGCCGCGGCTCGAATGGCATGGTTTCAGCTGAGCGCAGCTGATCGAGGACCTTCTGCATGGTGCGCCGCACGTCCGCCGGGTCCGGCGTCAAGATGGGCGGCGTCGGTGCGCCAAAGAGATCGGGCTGATTGTGATGGTGTCTCATCGTGGATTAGGAGCGTGCTGGTCGTAACAAGCGCAAAGCTCGCTGAGCTTCTTTTGGTAATGCTCTACTCTCTCGCGATCACCACGATCTGCCCAAAATCTCAGCCAATGCTTGGTTCGCCCAATATCGACTTTGAGCTTGAACGCTTTGTCGCGATGCAACCTGATCATGCGTTTTCGCCCGCGCTCTTTGTGTTCCATCAAGAATCTTGGGTCCGCATCTCTTCTTTTGATCCCTTTGGCGAGAGCTTCTCGATAGTCTGGTCTGATGATAGTTCTTGTTCTGGCTGCGTCTTGAGCTGCTCTGAACGACGGATCGCGATTTAGAGCTGCCATCGTTCTGCTAGCGGCTCGAGATTGTGCGATAGCGAACTCAGGCTTTTGCCGCATGAGCTGAAACCGCAGACGACTTTCTCGCTTGTAGTCTGGGTCAATACGAAGTGCTTCGCGCGCTTTTCGAAGGCGCTCGCGAGTAGCGGCTGCGAACTCTGGCTGCTGGTGAAGCTGCTTCATTCGTTCGCTGGCATGCCTGTAGGCTGCCGCTCTTTTCATCGGGTCGATAAGAAGTACACCATCTCCTCCAGCAGTTGCATTATAGAGATGGCATTTTTTCCGCAGCTGACTTATGAACTTCTTCTCTTCTTGCTTTGCCTGATCGGCCGTTAGATTGCTTGCCAGAACAACGAACTCAAAGGCTTCGAACCCATACTTGCGAATGGCTCTGTAAAACGGCCAATCGACGTTGTTCTTGGCGGCTTGTTGATGATCGCGGTTCCGCCTTTTCGGCCGACAAGTGATGCCCACGTACTTGATGTGACCGAAGTCAGGATGAGCTTTTTGCACCATCCGGTAGCCATAAACGATCCAGTTTTGGACGATCTTCTGGCTCATGGCCTACTCCAGCGCCGGCTCGTAGATCGAGAACGTGTAGACTTCCTCGATCAGCGGCTCGTCGTAGATGTACTCTGTCGTCGGCGTCTGATCGCCGATGTAGCGGCCCCACTTGTGCCAGCGCCAGCCGTCCCGGGCCGGCTGCTCATCGCGTCGAATACGCACAAAGCTGGCGAAGACCTTCTCGGGAGAATCCCGCAGCCCCAGCCGCTCGACAGCCTGTTCCGGCGTGTCGCAGACGCCGTGATCTATGGCGAGACGGTGCTTGACCGGCACGAGGTCTTCGAGCGACCAGTGCGTTGCAAGGTACATGCCCTGGCCGATGCGCTTCGGGATAATGATGTCGTCGGCCGGATCGATGAGCTTTCCGGTCGACACCGCGCCAAGGATCATGGCGAGGAACGGATCTGGTTTCTTGAATGTCACGTCGACAAGCATCGTCATACTCCTGATCGCAGTAGACAAGCTACACTAGACATCGCAGTCATGCAAATTGAAGCTCGTGGGCCGAAGCCCCGGCAGCATGTTGGTCGTCTCTAGTTCGTAGAGGATAAGGGGCTCCAGGCCCCAGGTTTGCGCTACAGGTAGCGCGCGACGTATTCGCCCGACAGCATTGTATCATGAATGCGCCGTGCGTCGTCTGTGCACCCCATCTCCCGCACACGACGGAGAGCGTCATCGCGGGTCAGATCCTCCACGCGGGGAGTATGGTGCTGAAACGCGCCGCGACGCCCGCCATTACTGATGGCGCGGGACCAGCGGCTGCCCGACCAAACGATGTACTCGGTCTCGAACGCCAGTTGGTTTACCCAGTACATGGTAGCGGGGAACAGCCTTTCGACGGCATCGCTTTCGCCCCATGCCAAGGCAAGCGCGGCAGCGTAATTCTCTGGTACTTCGCGCGTGCCGAACTCTGGTCCGCCGTCTCCCCATGCGCCGCGATAGCCGCCATTTCGCACAGAGTACCGCCACGTTCCGTCGCTCGTCATGGACAAGCGTTCGCAGTGGAACTCGTGCTCGCGGGTGATGCTGCGGGAGCCGCGTCCTGGATGATTGACCATTTCCATTCTCCTGCCCCTGATCCCCGAGGCGCGGGTTGACGATAAGATGTTACCACTCCGCACACTGGTTATCCAAGCGGGTCGATTCACGCTGCCGCCTGCTTCAGCATCTCCTGCGCCTCATCCTGCAGGATGTTACGTCCCTCATTCACGGTGTGGAAGGTCCACTTCTTGCCGGTGCGCCGCTCGTAGTCAGTCGATCGCCAGAAGGCGACCTGCTTGATGCGGAACAGCTTGCACACGGCAACGAGCTGGTCGCCGGGATCGCGAGCCTCTTCCTTCTGCAGCTTGCGGTAGATTTTGTCGAGAGTGCGCACCATCAGCTTGCAGGTCTGGCTATCGACGCAGTATGGGTAATACTCCCAGTCGCTCCAGATGATGCAGCGGTTGTGATCGCTGTAGAAGCCGCGCATCTGAAGAGAATCGAGGACCAGCCCGTCGAGATGATGGGGCGCGTCCCAAATGATGCTCTCGCCTTCGCTGCGCAGGCCAAGCACTTTCTCAGGTTCAAGGCTCGACCGTTTGCCGAACCCGACCATCAGGTATTCGGTGCTGTAGATGAAGTCGCGCTTGATGGTGGCGACGTAGTTATAGATCGGCTTTGTCATCGTCACCTCACGAGCACTTGCCGCGGCACCGCCGTTTCCTCGGCCGGCACCTTCTCCCCTTCGAGCTTGTCGGCGATCCTGTGGGCCCGACCCATGATGTCATTGAGCGAGGAGCGCCGTTCGTCGTTCCATTCGGCAATGAAGGTCTGGCGCTTTTCCGGGTCATCGATCTTCGAGACCGCGGACTCGTAAAGCTTCAGGTCGGACGGCTCTCCCAGCATGACGGTGCGCAGCGATGAGATCACCTCGTCGCGGTTGCGATCGATTGCGCCGTCCGGGCTTTCCTCGCCGGTTACGTGTTTCCAGAACTCTTTGAAACCGCCGAACATGAAGAACGGCACGTCCTGGTCCTCGAGGCGATCGCCATCGTCGCTATAGGCTTCGCCGCTGTACTGGCCGCCGCCGATCAGCACGAGCACGAGCGCTGCGATCTTGCGGCTCGGCGCTCGCATGGCAATCGGATCGGACGGATTGATGACTCGGTAGAGCATGAGTTTCCTCGCTATTTCGAGTTGCGATTGTCGCTCTCTTCGATGGCAACCGTCCAATCGCGTTTCTCGGCGTACTGCTTCACCCAGAGCGGGATCGCTTCTTTCGGCGTCGGCCGACCGCGGTTGCTCGCCTTCCGGCCGGCATCTTTCGGGACGAAGTGATAGCCGTCCTCGCGCTGCTCGACATGGCCGAGCATGACCTTCTTCTCGGGCTTGTAGGGATCGAACGCGATGACCTTCATGTCAGTTGCTCCGTGGTGCGCTTTTCCATCCGCTCCCATACGCCACGTTCGATGCGGGCGGAGCGGCCGGTCGCTGTCTCGCGGATCTTCACCCACTTGCGGCCTACAGATTCGATTGTGATGCCGCGGAAGCCCATACCGATTGCTGGCGCTTCGCCCTGTAGGAAGACGTGACAGTCGGGCCGCGGCCGTTTTCTGGGCATGTCGCTGCTCCGGTCAATCTGGCGTCATCACCACACAGAGCGCAGTCAGCTCCGCAAGCTTCATCCTGCGGAGCATCCGTGCTGCGGATCGCTCCTCTCTGGTCCCGCTGATCTCGAGGCTTGATGACAGGCAGCCGGCAATGATGCTGGCGGTGTTTAGCCGGTCTCGTCCTGTTTTTTCGTGCAGCAGCGCGCCCATCCGAAGGACCCATTCGAGCTTTTCGGCATTGGTCGCGGCGACATAGTCCGCTCCGGTGCTTTCTCTAGTGAGCGAGCCGGCCACCGCCGGGCTCACCATGGCCGCCATTGCGGCAGCGAGTATCGCTCGTCTCATTTTTTCGATTTCCCTCAGTGAACACGATCCCGGACTCCGAGCGCATAGAACTTCTCGGCCAGCTCAGGGCAGAAGGCGGCATCGATTTTCGTTGGAGTGTCAGGGCGATCGTAGTAAGTCAGGCAGTGCTCAAGTGCGGCGCGAAAGTCTTCGTCGCTCTCGCACTTCTCAAGCGTCAAGTCGCCCTCGCAATAGGTGAAAATCTCGCGCTTGATCGGATTGCACCAGACGCCGAAGTAGGAGGCGTCCTGCCATGTATCGATCTGCGCCCAGCCTTCGCTGATGGTGAGCTTCTCATCGTATGTGAAGCGATCAGCGAACATCGATGCGGAGCCGCGCTCGAGCGTTGACATGGTCAGATCACTCCCGCATCGATTCTGGCCGCGACCTCGAGCATGCCTTTGCCGTCCAGCGGCCAATCCTCTGGATCAGTGTTTGGCCAAGCTTTCAGGGCGCAGCTTCGAGCACGATTTTCTGCTTGGAAGGCACGGTCAGCATAATGGCGCCGCTCGTCAGAGTCGGTCGCATTGTCGGCTCGTGATCGAAGATAGATCGCCTGAGCGCAGAACTGCTCGAAGTCCAGAACGGCTCTAGCACGTGCGATCGCGGCTTCTGATGAGCTCATCGTCTTGATCTCCTGACGTATGCCATCACCTCATCCGAAACGATGGCGAGCTGCGCCTCGACAAATCCGGTCGGCATTGTCTCGCTGGTGAGCTTGACGATGCCGGCTTTCTCCAGCGCTTCGGGCACGCCTTCGTTTTCTGACCAGCCCTTGAGCCAGACTTCGTTCTCGGCGAGTGGGCGGGAGCCGTAGGGCGCGAGGTTGACGGTGGCGACGTACTCGCGCTGTCCGGCGCGCTCGCAAATGAGAGCCAGGCCTCCGCCGGCGTCCGCCACATAGAAGCCGAACGCCAGCCGTCCGCCTTGTGAGTGCGTGCTCGGACCGATTCTGAATGGAGTGCGGTTCATCTCTTATTCGTGTCTCGCTTTTTCATTCCGTTTTCGACAGCGGCCACGCAGACGAACCACCGTTCGAGCTCTCGGCTCAATCCGTGCTGATTGATGAATCGCGCGAGTTGAATCACGAGGGCTTTCTCGGTCCACCCCTGCTGTTCGATGATCTCAAGGCATCGTTTCGACAGGATGTTTTCGTAGGTCATTGTGGCTTCATCCATCCAGGTTCGCGGCTTCCAACTCGGCCTCGATCTTGAGCGGCTTGCCCATCCAGCGCTCGGGCTTGATCGCCCGGGCCCAGTCGGCAAAGGACGGAATGTGGCCAAGGTCCTCGATGACGTGCTGCTCGCCGATCCAGCGCGTCGGGATCACGCGGCCAGTCGACAAGGTGATCGTGCGGCCGAAGATCGTCTCGGCCATGTAGATGCCTTCGGCGTGGTGGCGCAGAGCACGGTGCCGGAAGTCGGCGAGGATCTGTTTCGATTCATCGAACCACTCGTGAATGCGAACATAATCGTCGACCGTGCCGCCCCACTTCTTCACGCTTGAAAGGGCATGGTGATAGGGATGCGCCATTGCTCTCACCACTCGTGTGACGAGTGCTCCTCGTGTGTGAAATAGTCGACGTGATCCAGCTCGATCTTCAGCTCATCGCCGACGTAGAATGTGAAGGTCCCGCGGCCGCCGTCGTTGTTCTCCCAACCGGCATGCTCCTGCTCGAGCAGATCCCAGCAGAGCTCACGGATCACCTCGTCGACAGTGCTGGTGTATTCGCGCGTGCTGCCGTCCCAATTCGCAAGCTCGATCGTCACTGCTTCCTTCGGCAACGCGTACCCTCGGCCGGGACGCAGGCTCCGATATTCGTTGTCATCGGTGTAGGCACTGACGTCGTTGATCTGGCCGCTGTCGCTCGCGCCTTCATAGTCGACCTCGACAACGACGATTCCGGCGGCCTTCAGGATCGGCAAAAGGACGGCCTTGTTTTTCTCCAGGCATTTTTTGCTGATCTCGCGTCGTTTTGCCTGCTCAGCTTCCCATCGATCACGGATCTCTTCAAACGTCTCGGTCATGAGTCACTCCTTCGAACTCGACGTACAAGGCAACGAGGCGCCGCGAGCTACCACTCCTCGCGGTGTCCGGTCGCGTTTTTGATCTCGGTGTAGAGGGCGTTCCAGTCGATTGCGGTCGGGCACCTTTCGTTTTTGTCCATCTCCTCGGACTGCTGACGCACGAACTTGAGAATGGCGTCCAGAGCTTCGGTGTCCTGTTTGGCGAGGGTGCGCTCGTTGTTTGCCTGGGCCATGAACCGGTCGAGCGCTTCTTTTTCGTATTGCGGGGCCAGTGATTCAAAGCAGACGGTCTGGAGCAGATTGATTGCGTGTTGTGGATTGGCAACCGGATAGAATTGCCCATCTTCCTTCTGCATGAAGAGTGCTGTTCCTCTTCCAAAGCTCGAGCTGGCGGTGTAAAGCCGGGCCTCCTCGAATGCCAGATTCAGATCGCGCTTCAGTTCCTTTCGTGCGTTTTCGCGAATGCGCTCCTCGAGCGTTTTGATGTCGGCCATGGTCGTGATCTCCTATTTGCGGTTCAGTCGAGTGATCCGGCGAGCGCGGCGCTGCGCCTCGCGGCGCCCGCGGCAAGCGTCATGCCGAGACCAAGGGCGCTGTCAGCTTTCAGGCACGAAGGTGCGCACGACTTCCCCTTCCGGGCCTATCTCTTGAATTTGGGCGTCGAAGATCCGGCCCTTCTTGACTCGCTTCTGGAAAGTCTCCTCCGCTTCGGCCCTTGTGGTGTGTTCGGACGATTCCTCGGTCTCGCCGTTATCGATGATCAGCACAAACGTGTTCATGGGCTGGGCTCCTTGGGAGAAGGCGGGGCCGTCAGGCCCCTGCCTTCGCGTATGCTGTCAGCTCGCCATCTCGAGGGCGAGCTTCAGGGCGCGGTTCTTGCGATCGGCGCCCTGGCCGTACCAAGCCGAGTAGAGCCGCGCGTCCGGATCGTTGCCGGCGTGATGATCCACGTGGACCGTCACCGCGTTGAAGGCTTGCCACCACGTGCCAGCGCCGAACTCGGCACCGGGCTGGGTGTGCAGGAGCTGCTTGAGCTGCTCGACCTGCTTGCGCGAGCGCTCCGCAACCGCCTTGCCGGCCGGCGTGTCCTGGTTCCCTTCCTTGATGTCGAACACGCGCTTGAAGTAGGTGACGACGTCTTCCTTCTTCGCGCGCTGCTTGGCCAGGAACTCGGCCCGCTCCTTGTACTCAGCCAGGATCTTGCTCGAGATGCCGAGCGTGCGCTTGACCTCTTCGGGGTCGAACTTCTGGTTATGCGCGACGCTCACTTGATTGCGGGACTCCCGGTTAAGGGCCAGCGACAAGGTGTTGTTGCAGACCACCCTGATCGGGGTGAACCGGACGTCGAGCGCGTGGCCGACCTTGTGCGGGTTCGTAAAGAGCAGATAGGCGTCGATCTGATCCTTCTTCAGGACCGTGAAGCTCTCCTTCACTTTGGCGAGCGCCCACACGAACTGACCATCCTTGAGGGAGCCGGCCGTGTGCATCTCCATGTCGCCGTTCTTCACGAAGTCGTTGAAGAACTCGAACGCCTGCTCGTTCTGCAGAGGGTTCCAGCTGCCCGACGCGATGTCGAACACGCGCTGATCCTTGTCGCGCACCAGCGCGAAACGGTTCTCGATCGTTTGCGTCGTGCCGTCCTCGTTGATGAAGGCGATCGGCTTCTTTGCGACGCGCCAATCAACGCCGGCCTCGACCAGCATCTCCTGCGGCGTCAGATCCGGGCGGACCTTCTTGCCCTGCCGGTGCCAAGGTACCTCGCCCGCATAGGCCATCGTCTCAACTTCTGCGCTCATGGCTCTCTCCGTTCGCTAACGGTTGAACTCGGCGACAAGCGAACCGCTCGCTCATCATGGTTCTATGTATAGTACAGCTATATGAGACTGTCAACTCTCATGAGACGTCCTCGTCAGCAAAAGGGCCGTGTGGCAGTCAGAGCACTGTCAACGAAACAATGTGCGGGGTTCCATTTGGGCGTTGACAGAAAGGCCAATTTGGTCTAGCACTGCGATACACTGCCGTGTCGTGTATTCAGATCAATGCCGTCTCTCTGGCGGCGCAGGCGCGGCGCAATTCCTTCTCCATGATCTTCAGCGCGTGAATGGTGGCCTTGATCTTGTCGGCCATCAGCTCGGTGCGGTCCGGCGACACTCTCGTGGCGACGATGCACTCGCCGTCCTTCCATCCGCTGGCGGCCATGGCGGCCATGCGTTCGATGCGGGTCTCCATCTGATTCAGCGTGGCTACGTCCTGTGCGCTCGCCTGAGGCGCGTTGGCGGGCAGCAGATCAGGCTGGGCGGCCTTGTCCTGCAACGTGGCGACGGCGGAGCGGATGGCATCGATCGTGGTGAGCTTGCCGGCCGTGTAGGCGGCCATGACGCGGCGTTGGTCGGAGTGGGAGAGCTTGGCCATTTCGAGCGCGTAGAGCGGCGGTAGGGCTCCGGTGGCGACCAGCTGTTGAATGGACGTGTCAAGGTCCATGAGGCTGAGGCGCCATCTGACACGGAACGGAGCGCAGCCGACGGCGCGGGCGAGGGCTTCCGGCTCCCAGCCTTTGGCGACCATGGCGGCGAAGGCGCGGGCCTCCTCGATCGGATTGAGATCCGCGCGCTGCAGGTTCTCGATAATGGCGGCGACATCGCGGTCCTTCGTGCTCAGTCTCTCGACCTGGGCCTTGATGGTCTCGAATCGCTTGTCGGTTTCGGCGAGCAGCCGATGGGCGCGCCAGCGGCACTCGCCGGCGACGATCTCGTAGATGGTGCCGACTTCGTCAGGCTTTACGCGGCGCACGGTGATGGGCTGCATGAGGCCGGCGGCGCGGATCGATGCGGCAAGCGCGCGAATGTGCTCGATCGGGAAGGTCTGTCGGGGATTGTCCGGGTTCGGACGGATGAGGGAAATCGGTATACGCTCAATGGTCATGACGTGCTCCTGAACGACAAGGCACACTAGACAAGTGTGGCCTTGCCGTCCAGAGCGATATCGCGCTTCTCAAGCCGCCATTGCTTCTCGGTTTTCTTCGATGATGCGGTCGATCTCGGCGTCGGCGTCGTGCTCATTGGCGATCATGAAGGCGCATGTGTCGCCGACGAAGATCGATAACGATTGGACGGCGCTCGGCTTGAAGCAATCGGGATCCCCGAGCGCGAGCTGCTGCTCATCCTCGTTCTCGATCGGCACAACCCAGACGGCGAACTTCTCGTAGTCGATCAGCGGCTCGACCTGCTTGATAGCGGCCAGCACCAAGGCTTGGCGCAGGAGTTCGTTCTCGCGGATGGTCATTGCTCAGCTCTCCAGGTTCAGGGTCTTTCTGATGGCCGGGTCCTTCAGCCGCTCCTTAATGCGCCATTGCAGGAACGTGATCTCTGCATTGATTGAGCGAATTACCGCTGTGTCTACCCATCCGCTCAGGCGATCTCTCGCTTCGAGCAGCTTGGTGATCTTGCACGCGTCCTCGTTGATCAGGGGATCGTAGGCTTCGAGCTTGTTGGGCATGTTTCAGTCCTCCAACCATTCTTCGTCGTCCGGCTCATAACCGAGGATCTCTTTTGCACGATCCTTCGGCAGAGCCAGCGTTACGTTGAGAAGGCTCGTGCCATCCTGGTGCGGCTCGACGTCTTCGATCACGGCGCCTCTGGCGACGTAGGTCTGGCACCACTCCTTAAGCTCCGCTTCGTTGTCGGCGATCCACCAGAGGCGGCCGATGCCGGGAGCGGTCTGAGCGCGAGCGGCGAAGATCGCAGGCGCTGCCTTGGGGCTGCACCAGTATTGCCCTTGGCTTGCGAGAGCGCGGCGGGCAGCGTTGCGCTCGCTGGCCTCGGGGAAGGCCTCGATCAACGGAACGTCGATCCTGTAGGGCTCGCCTTCCGGGTTCGTGTAGAGGTTGACGCGCATGGGTCCCGTGCTCCTCTCTGTCAGGCTGCTTTCTGGACGGTCGGGTCGTAGGTCACGACCCAACCCTTGCCGATCACGTAATGGCCGCCTTTGACCGGCTCGAACGGTTGCGCCGAGATGTCGGTCGGATCGAACAGCCCGTACCGGTCGGGGTTAGCCTTCCACTTCGCGATCCACTCCTCGCGCACGGACTGCTGCCACTCGTTGAAGGCGGCCACGGTCTCATCCGGGATGGGGCGCGTCGAGCTTGTCCGGTGCAGTATACCGATGGCGGCCACCACGTCGCGCTCCCAGGCCTCGTCCGTGTAACTGGTGATGCTGCGCTCGTAATCCGAGACGCGGCGGCGGAGTTCGACCTCATAGGTGCCGGTCTCGTCGGTCACCTCGTACCAGACGCAGTTGAGATACGAGCAGGTCCAGCGGAATGTCGGCTTGATTGCCATGGCTCCAATCTCCTTTCAGCGCTCAAGCGCGTAGCGAGCTGCTGTCTCAAGGTCTCGGTCGCTGCCGACGATGCCGTTGTGGCTCACGCACCAGAGGCCGCGCCGGTCGCGCCAGATGAGGACGCTGGGCCCGTCCTTGACGTCGACTTGCGTCAGGCCATCGCGGTCGCACAGCTCATCGTTCACCCAATGAGCATTGCCGAACTCGCCGTGGTGAATGCCGCGTAGCCAGAGCGATCCATAGATGGTCGCGATCTTCTCGTGGTCGGTGAAGGTCATGGCTGTCTCCGTTGTCTGATCTGGTGCAGGGGATGGGAGCCGGGCGGGCCGGCTCCACATGAGCTGCATCAGGCCTTGGCGCCCCATGGCAGGCCCCACTTGTGGGCGCACGTCTTGCCATAACCGACAGCCAGCGAACGCTCGTCCTTGAGCGGCAAATCGCAAAAGCAGCAGTGACCTGAAAGTTTGCCCTGCTCGGCCGCGGTCTCGGCTGGCTTGTCGGCGAGCCGACGCAGCAGGTCGAACAGGCCTTCCGGTGCCTCGTCACGGCCGGGCGCGAACGTGCCGTCGCGCAGGATGCGGCCGAACCACTTGCCCTGGCCGTAGGGCGCATCCTCGGCAACGAGGATCGATCCCGGCACCTTCGAGCGCTCGCCGGCAATCGTCAGGCGAATGACGATGTCGCCGACGGTGAGCGCGATCGACGGCCGCTTGAGCTTCTGGCCGGCGTTCTCGAAAAAGGCGATCAGCTTGCTCAAGTCGCCAATCTCAACCGTCTTCGGCGGGTTCTTCGCGCGCTCAATGAGCTTGTCGACCCAGAAGAGCTGCTTGCGGGACAGCCCGCGCTCGCGGGCCTGCCGTAAAAGGCTGTCGGCAAAGCTGAGGTCGCCGGCCGGGAGCTGGTCGCGGATGGCTTCGAGGGTTTCGATGTTCGCGGTCATGGCACTCTCCACTCAGGTCTGGGTTGCGGCTTAGTTGTTGATCGCTGCAAAGCGTGCAGTGCGGATCTTCGGCAGGATGTCCGTGCGGACGTGGACGTAGTCGTTCTCCGGACCCTGGAATTTCGAGCTCGACAGATAGCGTTCGATCTCGGCCAGCTGCTCACGCACATCGCGCAGCTGCTGGTGAAGCTCTTCGTTCTCCTTCTGCAAGCGGTGGATGTAGTTCATTGGAGGTCTCCAGGGCTGGCGTTGCGTCGTTCCTGATGGTTCTGTTATATAGCCAAGCTATACGGAATGCAACAAAAATCGTCAGCCTAGACCGCATTTTTTATCGTTGTGGGGCGGCTACTTAGCCGCCCAGCTTTGCGCCTTATGGCATGATGCGGACCACGCCGGCGGCGATGCTGGCCAGTGTGGCGAGCCTCGGGATCTGCTCCAGGAGCTCATCCCACGAGCACTCGATCGGGCCCTCGACCTTCTTCGCGGTGCAGCCGTACCGCGCATGGCGACCGGAGATAACGATCGTCCAGCGGCCATGGCCTTCCGGGCTCTTGTGATGGCGCTTCTCGTACTCGCGCGTATCGATCCGGAAGCCTTGAACGAGCGGGCCGGTCGGTGCCTTGGCGGGGTCGAGGTAGACCTGCTCGCCTGCCGGGCGGATGTGCTGCTGGCGCACTAAGGTTGCGAGCGTGCCGCGGCGGGCAGGCTTCGTTGACGCCTTCTTCGGCGACTGCGATGGCGCCTTGCCTTCGGCCGCGAGCTTGGCGCGGCGTGTTTCCCAGGCTTTGCGTGCGGCTTCGGAACTTGCCATTTTCGCTCTCCGTGTCTATCCACATTAGACCTTCCAGGCATGACTGCACTGGCAAGATGGCGCGCGTCTTACGGGCTGGCCCCATCGCCGGGTTCTGCCGGCGAGATCCGAGGGCGAGACGCACAGGACCGAGGCTGCATCGGACGAACAGCTGGTTCTCGGCCCTTCCGGAAGCGCCCCTGCGGGCGCCATCTTGGCAGGGCAGTCGGGGGGGGGCCGGATGAGAGAGACCTCTCTCATCCGGCAGCCGGGCTACGCGGAACCGGTTGCGCCCGGAACTCAGGCGGCCTTCTTGGCCTTGCCCTTGGCCTCCGCCTTGGCCGGCTTGCCAGCCTTGGCGGGCTTGGCGGTCCCGGCCGGCTTGACCTCACCGCGGCGGCGGGCCCAGAACTTGAGGGCGGCCTCGCGGGCAATCTCGGAGCGGCTCTTGGCCGGTGCCGCGGCCGACGCGGCGGCTTTCGCCTTCGGGGCAGCCTTCTCGACCTTGGCCTTCGGGGCGTTCTTCGCGATCTTCGTGGTCATGGTTCTCTCCGTTCGTTTCGAGTTTCGGTTCAGGTTTCGATCAGGCAGTCAGGGCTTCGTAGGTCGCTTGCAGGGCTTGGGCCTTTGCGAGGTAGACCGACTTGGCCTTGAAGTTGCGAGCCTTCTTCGCCTTGCGCTGATTGATGGTGATGTGAGCGCGGATGGCGGCGAGCTGGGCGATCTGTGAGCGGGTCATTTTCTCTCTCCGTGGCTTTGGGTTGCTGACTTCGATTTCGATCTTTGCTGGCCGCTTCATCCGCGTCATGATTAGGGTGGCTAGATCATCCAGCCAGGTCCTTTCTGTAATCATGTCCGCGTCCTCTGCGATCTCGTGTTCCGTTCTTGATGGTTCCTTTATATAGCCCAGCTATACAGAATGCAACAAAAATCGTCAGCCTAGACCGCATTTTTTTTTGCGTCTAAGTGCACATTTTCTCTTGACAGGGGAGCCATTCTGGCGGGTGAAAAAATCCGCCGTTTCCGTGCCGAAAAAACCGCAAAGGTGAATAATGGCAAAGCCGCCGAGAAAACCGAAAGCGCCAAAGGCGCCGCCTGAGCTGTCCCGCGATAAATTCGAGACCGTTTTCATCGCACCCGATCAGCTCGTGGCCAATCCGCGCAATCCGCGCGTGCATCCTGCAAGCCAGATTTCCATGCTGGCCGAAAGCCTGCGCCGCTTCGGGCAGACCTATCCCGTGATCGCACGGCGGGCGAATAAGATGATCGTCGCCGGCCACGGAGTCCGTGAGGCAGCGCTCGAGGCGGGGCTTGACCGCATCGAGGTCCGCCTGTGGGATGTCGACCAGAAGACCGCCGACGGCTACATGCTCGCCGACAACCGGCTCGGCGATCTGTCGAATGATGATGAGGCGGCTGTTAAGGCGCTGCTCGCCGAGTTCGAAGACGACTGGCTGCCGGCGCTTGGCTTCGATCTCGACGATAAGCCCGATGAAGACGACGCCGATCTCGGTGCCGATCTGGAGATCCGCGAGATCGATACCTCACCCGTCGCCGACATGTTCTATGTGACCGTCCGCGGTCCGCTCGAATTGCAGTCGAAGGCGCTCGACGTCTTCAAGGCGCTCGAGCGGGAGCATCCGGCGCTTGAAGTGCTGCTGGGCACGTCGGCCGATGGCTAAGCGCTTTGCCGCCGGCCTCGCCGCGGCCGGCAAGACCAACAACTCCGAGTCCGCGCATCGCCTGAAGATCGAGCTGCGCAACTTGGCTCTGGAGGCGATCGGACCGGACAATGCCGTGGTGCTCGACGCTTATGCAGGTTCAGGCGAGATGCACAAGGGCGTCTGGCATCGTGCAAGCCGGTACGTCGGTTGCGACACGGAGTTTTATAGAGACGAGCGCGAGATGTTCGTGTGCGACAATCGCCGGCTGTTTCGCTGCCTCGATCTCAGGGCCTTTAACGTCTTCGACCTCGACGCCTATGGCTCACCATGGGAGCTGGCGCTGATTTTGGCCGATCGGCGCAAGATCGCCGAGGGCGAGCGCATCGCGCTCATCATCACCGACGGCTCGGCGATCGCCGGCCGGCTCAATGCGACATCGAACGCGTTCCTCCTGCTTACCGGCACGAAGATGCTGGCCGGCATGACCCGGGATTACGAGCGGCTGCACACCAAGGCCATCCACGCGGTCGCACGGCGCATGGGGGCGACGCTGGAAAAGCACTGGCTGCTCAGGGGGCGCGGGGCGCGGATGTACTACTCATCCGTCGTTCTCAGAGGAGCATGAGCTGGCATCTCGCGCTTCGTGTTTGGCGAGATACTCCTCCTTTTCCAGAAAGTCCAGTTCGACAACGTGTCGTGGAGACAATGACGGTTTCCCAGCGAGAATTGCCTCTGCGTCAAGAATCGTATCCCACAAAGGATGCAATGTTCCATAGCGGGCTGCGACGCGGCGTGCTCGCTTGATGTATGATCTGAGTTCGTCGTCAGTCATGATCCAGGTCCGAGCAGCAGGAGCCGGTATGCGATCAATAGAGCGATCCCAGCAATGATCGCACCGATCGCAATCCAGTACGTGAGCCTCGGCTTGCGATCCGAATAGCCGAAGGCATATCGAGAAAAATCTGACTTCGGCCCCTCGCGTCGAGACATGATTACTCTCCTGGGATCGGTTCAAAGAACTCGTCGAGTTCTGCACCGAGGACCTCGGCGTAGAGCTTGAGCTGTCCGGCGAAGACGCGCGAGCGCCCGTTCTCGTGCTGCTGCACGAGCGGCTTCGTGAAGCCGGTCAGTTCGGCCAGCGTGTCGAGCGACACGCCGGCCCTCTGCCGCAGGCGACGCAGATTGTAGGCAACGAGCTGATTGTTCAGAGCAGCCGCCCCGAGGCCGCCGGCTCCAGATTGCCCTCGATCTTCGCTTTTCCGAGTTCGTGCTTCAGTGCGTGCCATGCTGTCGGGAGCTCATGATAAACGTGGCCGTCGAGCGTTGCGCCGCCCTTCTCATCGGGTTCCTTCTCGAGCCCGCGCGCAATCGCGAGCTGGAAGGCCTTCTGTATCGTGATCCGCTCCTCCTTGGCAATTCTGACGGCGTAGGGGTTGTTCTTCGGGTGCCCGTACTGCTTGAACCAGATCGCAGCGTTGGCAGCGCGCGACTTGTCGATCGATGACTTAAGCCAGTCGAGCGCCATCGGCCGGCATTTCGGACCCGACTCGCCACCGATCAAGATCCAGTCGCACCCTGAGAAGTCGACCTTGTCGATTGGCCCGATCAATGGCTCGACGGACAGGAAAGCGCAGGAGACGTTGTGGCGGGCCTTGATATCGCGCAGCACGTCCGTGCGCTTGGCCACGTCATTGTTCTCGATCGACGTGCCGAACCAGAGGTGGAATGGCGCACGGTTATGCCCATATCGGCGGCGCAGGTAGCGACCGGCAACGCCTGGGCGTTTGGTGAGTAGCTGGAAGATGGTGATGGGATTGTCTTCCATTGCATCGAAGACCTGATCTCGAAATGTGTCTGGGATCTGCTCGTGAAAAATGTCCGACATTGAGTTCAGGAAGACCATCCTTGGCACGACTTCTCCCACAGCGTTTCGCAGGGGTTTCATCGCGCGAATGTCCTCCAGCCTCTTGGGGTAATAGCGAATTTCCTCGAACGGGTTTTTTCCCAACCGGTCGTTGATGGCTTCGGCATAGCAGAAGTCACATCCTGCGCTGACCTTCGTGCAACCCCAGGTGGGATTGATTGTCGTGTTGGTCCAAGAGATTCCGGTCTTCAGGACGGTCATTCGACTTCCTCTCGATTGTTCGCTTGATGACGGATATGGGAACGTTGCTGTTCTTCACCGGTCTTCTGTTGATATGGAAAAGAGTCTCATCTGCTGGTGCGGTGTGAAGTACATGCAGGGGGAGACCTAAAGCTTTTGCGTATCGAATTTTTCGGCTGAGATCGCGACGTCGTGCTCCGGTCACTTCGACTGCAACGCGTTTTCCTTCGTAGGTTGCGGCAATGTCGAATGGAGATCCATGTGAGAGTTCCGATAGGTGCACGATTTCTGTGTATCCGAGTTTCGGAAGGATTCTCGCTATAGCTCGTCTTTCAAGCCTGCGACCTGTGCCGACAGTATCGCCGCGCGACCCTGATGGCCTCTTGGCGAAGCCGTACCATGCTGTGTTGAAGGCTGAATGCCAGTCCTTCTGAGTGCGTCGCCGTTCCGCCGCTTTTTGACGCCGGGCGATATGATAGCAACTCTGCGAGCAGTATCTGTTCCTGTGATCTCTGTCGTATTTTTGGCCGCGGTACGGTGTAGGGCCGCCGCAGACACCGCATGGTCTGTCACTGATCCCATAGCTTATCACCGCTTGCGCTCCTCGCGGCATTGTTGAGGCTTTCGAGCTTAGGATAGCTCTTTCTCAAGCTGGTCGAGGAGCTCTCTGGCTTGGCGCAGGCTTCTATCGATCAGCGGCTTGTTGAAGCGCGAAGCGAGGTCGTTCAAGGCGTCTGCGATGGCTTCCTTCTCTTCGGGCGTATGTCCATTCCAAGTGCAATCAACTGTTGGCGGGCGCTCACCCTGACAAAGATTGCCATGTTTCACCGACCACCTTCTGGCGAGCGCCCTGTCGATGTTGCTCAGTGTCCCCATGAGAGCGTGCAGCGTCTCGTTCTTTGACTCCGTGAACATGAGTTCGCGTTCCTCGTGTGATTGCGGAAGCTCGTGAGTATAATAGCACTATACTATTCCATCAAGTCGCGGTGCGAGCGCGATGCTCGGTGCCGTGCAGTCTCAGGGGCGATCCCTGGAACTCAGTTCAACCCGCGTCGCAGCGCGATGCTGCGGTCAAGGAGAAACCCACCATGTCTGCAATGAACGGCGGGAGCGATTCCCGGCGGGAAGGCAACTACACTGGTAAGCCTCCGCGTTTTACGGTCGAACAGGTCATCGAGGCATTGCGTGCCGCGGCCGGTGTCCAGCACATCGCCGCGCAAAAGCTCGGGTGTGCGCGCTCCACCATCACCTATTACAAGCGCAAGCACCCCGAGATAGAAGAGGCGCTCGAGGAGATCAAGGAAAGCCTCATCGACCTTTCCGAGGGTGTCGTCTGGCACCACGTCCGCAAGAAGAATCTGCGTGCAGCACAGTTCGTGCTCGAAACGATCGGCAAGCAGCGCGGCTGGGTCAAGCGCGGCGAGATCGCCGGCGTCAACGGCGAGCCGATCGAAGTGCGTCTCGGGCTCGACCTTTCGAACCTGTCGCCCGAAGAGCTGATTACCCTCGATCAGCTGCTGGCACGAGCTCAGGGCAAGCCCACAGAAGCCGTTCCGAACTGACGTGCTCTCTGCCGCGCAGTGGCGGCAGCTCAACGAACGTCCGCGCGACGTCGTTGATCTTCGGGCCGCGATAGATCGGACGCTCTGCGAGAAGTCGTTCTCGCATTTCGTGCGTCAGGCCTGGCCGTACATCGATCCGGCGCACTACCTGCACAACTGGCACATCGATGCGATCGCCGAGCATCTTGAAGCGGTGATGCGCGGCGAGATCCGGCGGCTGCTCATCAACATCCCGCCGCGGTCGATGAAGAGCCTCATGTGCTCCGTCGCGTTCCCGGCCTACGTGTGGGCGCAGGAGCCGATCAAGGGGCCGGACGGCGTTCAGCTGCCGACGTGCGGGCCCCACTGCCAGTTCTTCTATGCGTCCTATGCCGCAGAGCTGTCGACTGAGCACTCGGTCAAGACGCGCGATCTCATACTGTCGCCCTGGTATCAGAGCCGCTGGGGCACTCGCTTCAAGCTCAAGGGCGACGCCAACCTAAAGACCAAGTTCGACAACGACAAAGGCGGCAAGCGTCTCGCCGCCTCGGTCGGCGGCATATCGACCGGTTTCGGCGGCGACATCATCGTCGTCGACGACCCGCACAACACCAAGACCTCGGAAAGCGACGTCGTCCGCGATGAGACGGTGCGCTGGTATTTCGAGGTTCTGCAAACCCGTCTCAACGATCCGAAGCGTGGCGCGTTCATCGTCGTCATGCAGCGCGTTCACGAACGTGACGTCGCTGGCGAGATCATCGCGCGAGAGGCAGGCTACGTTCATCTGTGCCTACCGGCGCGGTTCGAATCCGATCATCCGTTCGTGTGGGTCCGCGATCCGCGCGCCGTCGAGAACGGCGGGGAAGGGGACGGCCAGCTGCTCTGGCCAGAGCGCTTCGGCGAGAAGGAGCTCGAAGAGCTCGCCATCATGGGAGAGTACGGCGTCGCCGGCCAGCTGCAGCAACGTCCGGCTCCGCGCACCGGCGGCTTCTTCGAGACCGACAAGATCGAGGTCATCGATCACCTGCCGGTCGACGCAGACGGCAAGCCGATCAAGATCGTCAAACGCGTAAGGGCCTGGGACCTCGCTGCCACCAAGGATATCGGCTCGCTTGACCCGAGCTGGACCGTCGGCGTCCTGATGGCCAAGGGCGAGAACGGTGTCTTCTACGTCGAGGACGTGCAGCGGTTCAGAGAGAACCCGCACGAGGTCGAGGTGCGCATTCGTCGGACTGCGCAGATCGACGGCCGTGATGTCGAGATTTCGATTCCGAAAGATCCGGGTGCGGCCGGCAAGACGGTTGCTGAGCATCTCATCAGGATGCTCGCCGGCTTTATCGTCAAGGAAGAGCCGCAGTCAGCCGACAAGGCCCAGCGGGCCAAGCCGTTCGCTGCGCAGGTCGGCGGACGAAACGTGAAGCTCATCCGAGCCAGTTGGAACCGGGCGTACCTGGACGAGCTGCAGACGTTTCCTATGGGTCGGCATAATGACCAGGTCGACGCATCGGCGTCGGCTTTCAACCGGCTCGCTGATCCCGGCAAGATCGGCTTCATCATCGGTGGTGGTCGCAGATAGCGAAAAACAAGCCGCGAGCTGAGAACTCGTGAGCAAGTGTCATGAGCAAGGATTGCACGTCGGTCTTCGAGGCCGATTATGTTGCGCGGCAGCTTTGCACGAAAGCGCCGCTGGTCGAAGGCTGGCAATGGACTCGTCATCGCCGGCCGCCGCTGCCGTTCTACGAGAACCACGATCTGCTGCCCGCGGCGCATGGGTACTGCCGCATCTGCGCCGGACCTGTTTACGCCGACGGCGCGCATTTCGGCTCGCACCTGAGCAAGCGGACCTGGCACAACATCTGCCTCAAGGCTTTCACGTTCTGGACGCAGCCCGACGCCAACGTGCTGGGTCCACGCCAGCAATGGGCGTGTGCGTCCTGTGGCAGAGATCTTTCGCGGGAGCGTTCGTCTGGCCCCTGTTTCGCTGACGTCGCCCAGGTCGACCATATCGTGCCGCTGTACCGCGTCTGGCGAGACCTCAGAGGCCTCCATTGGACGGAGCTGCTTCACTACTGGTCGCCCGACAACTGTCAGGTGCTCTGCGTTGCCTGCCACAAACTCAAGTGTTCCGCTGAAGCCGGCGAGCGCGCCGCCTTCCGCGCCGATGGTCCGCAACTCGTCCTGATCTGAGCCCCGCACAATCCGAAACCTTAGAGCCTGGAGCGCAAGCCCCGGGCCGCAGGAGCATGCGCAAATGCCAACTCCGCTCCCCCGCATTTCGTCGGACACCAAGACCGGTGGTCAGGGTCGCATGCGCGATCCGAGCACGCCGTCCTACGCCTACCTGCGAATGGAGGAAGACTGGCACGTCGTTCGCACCGTCTACGAGGGCACTCGGGCGATGCGCGAAGCGCGCCACCGGTATCTGCCTCAGCACACCCGTGAGACCGATGACGAGTACGAGCGGCGCCTGCAGTGCACCACGCTGCACAACGTGCTTCGCGATGCCGTCCAGAACACAGCCGCCCGCCCGTTTCGCAAGCGCATCGCCCTCACCGAAACGAGCCCCGAGGTTGCGCAGTTCTGGGCCGAAGATATCGATCTGATCGGCAACAGTCTGCATATGTTCGCCGTCCGCGCCTTTCGCGAGGCGCTGCTCGACGGCATGGTGCACGTCCTTGTCGATATGTCGATCGTGCCGCCCGGCGCGACGAAGGCTGATGAGATGGCGCTCCGGACTCGTCCGTTCTGGACGCTTGTTCCCGCACGGGACCTCATTGCCGCCTACAGTCGCTTTGACGAGGCCGGCAACAAGATCTGCTATCACGCGCGCATCCGCGAAACGGTTACCGAGCTCGAGGACGATTTCTTCGAGGTGGAGGTCGAAAGAGTCCGCGTCTACCGGCTGAAACCGGAGGAAGATGAGTTTGGCAATCCGATCGAAGGTGGCCGCGAAGTCGCCGTGTGGGAGCTGTGGGAGCGGACTTCTGCCGGCTGGGAAGTCATCGACGGAGGACCGCTGCTCAAGGCCGGCGGCGAGCCCTGGGATCGCGTGCCGCTCGAGACCTTCTATTGCGGCAACTTCATCGACGATTATGTCGCCACGCCGCCGTTTCTCGATCTTGCATGGAAGAACGTCGAGCACTGGCAGTCATCCTCTGACCAGCGCAACATCCTGACCAAGGGACGCTTTCCGATCCTTGCCGCCTCCGGCATCGAAGATCCATCGAAGCTGCTCAATGACAAGGGCGAGCTGGAGATCGGCCCGCACACAGCGCTCGTCACGCCGCACAAGGAAGCCAAGTGGTATTATGTCGAACCACAAGGCAATGCGATCAAAGCGGGCGCTGAAGATCTGAAGCAGCTCGTCGAGGACATGCGCATCATGGGCCTCGACCCGCTGATGCCGCAGAACGGTGGCATGCAGACGGCCACGGAGCGCTCGATCGATGAATCCAAGGCGCGCGCGCCGCTTGAGCAGTGGGCGTGGGAGTTCGCCGATTTTATTTCACGTTGCTTCGATCGCATGTTCGAATGGGTCGGCCTGGGTCAATACGTCGGACTGGCCAAGGTCCTGCTCGATATCGACATGGGGCTTGGTGACGAGAACAAGCACGACCTGCAGACGCTGCTACAGCTGCGTCAGCTCGGAGACATCTCGCGCCACACGCTCTACGAGGAGCTGAAACGGCGCGGCCTGCTCGGGCCGTACTTCGATCCGTTGAGAGAAGAGCAGTTCATCGAGCAGGAGCTGATGATGATCGCCCGCACCAATCCCAATTTCGATGACGACAGCGACGGTGCAGGCGATGAGTCGTTTCTCAATTAACTCCGCATGAAAAAATGGACTGACCGCAATGCCGACGCCGCGAAAGCGCGATGCCTACCGCGCCGATCTGATGCGAGAGATGAATGGCGCCGGCCGGACAAGCGCTACCGGCGCGCGCCGCGCCAGCGCCTCGTCGACCCCGCGCGTCTCGAGCCCGCCAGCACCCAGCTTCGACGCCCAGGCGATAGCTGAGGCTGCTGAACGCAAGCTGGCGCAAAAGCGGGCCCTCGAAACGGTCAATGCCGCGCGTGTGCGGGGGCTCACGGACACCACGCGCTCTGCACGCGAGATCAAGCGCGCTTCATTCGAAAAGGCTCGACCGCAGGCGCGTGGTGGCGCCGATCGGGTCTGGGTCGAGGGCTTCACGCGCAAAGATGGGACCCGGGTCAAGGGCCATTGGCGGACCAATCCGAACCCAGCCGAAGTGGACGATGCGCTGCCGTTTCCGAAGGTCACCGATCCCAAAGCTGCCGAAGCTGGCATAGAGAACATGCCGCTCACGGGCATGTTCTCGCCGGTGGGCCTGGCACTGATGGGCGCTGCCACCATCAAGAGTGTGCATGATGCCTACAAGGCGATGAAGGGTGCCTTTGACATTACGCTGGGCCGCGCTCCGGCAACCTATCAGCTTGACAAGGACGGCAAGCTCGTCAGCCGCATTCCGACGGAGATCCAGGCCGGCGGCATGGCCGCGGCCGGGCTTGCAGCAACCGGCTCGGTGGCCGGCATGGGCAGGGTAGGCGTGAGAAATGCCGTTGGCTCAGGCCCAACTCGCCTTGCTTCTGGTGTGGCGCCCGACATCAACGAGCTTGGGCTTTACAGCCAGGCCTTGCGCGCAGCGCGCGCGCTGCCACAGGAGAAGGGTACGCCCCAACAGATGCTGGAGATGCTGAAGCGCGCCGGCGTCAAGGATGATGAGATCAAATGGACTGGGCTCGACAAGTTCCTTCAGCAAAGCGGCAAGCAGGTTACCAAGAAGGACATTGTCGAGTTTATCGATGCCAACCGAGTGAGGTTGCGCGAGCGGACATACGGCGGCGGATATAATGCCGAGGAGCTTTTCGTCGACCTTGGCGAAAATTTGCGCCGGCTCGGAAGTGGCTGGTATGCGCAGACGCTGAATCATGGAGATTGGATCGTTCGGCCTCTGGGCGGCAACAGATACAAGGCTCGGTCGGATCGAGGCATTCAATTAGAGATCGATTTGACGGGTAATCCCACTGTGGAACGCGTGGCGGCAAAAATTGCGGACGCCCTTGAAAAGAGTGGCGGGGGAGAGCCAGCGCGTTATGCCAAATACTCGTTTGATCCCGATAACCCGACCTATCGAGAGCAGGTTTTGCAGTGGCTGCATCCTGAAGGTATGTCGGTGCAGAGGACCCTTCCCGGAGGTCACTTCAGTGTATCTGGCACCGTGGCTCATGTGAGGTCCCTGGTCGATGAGCTTCGCGAGCCTCCTGCTGGCACCAACCTCAAGTCCGGCGATCGCATTCTTCACATTGAAGAGATCCAGAGCGATGCGGCGCAGGAAGCACGCAAAATTGGGATTAAGCCGACCGGAGAGGAAGGTGAGAAGCTTCGCGGTGAGTTGAAGCGCGTCGGCAAGGAGCTGTCTCGCGTTACAGACCAAACGGCAGAACTCCACGCCGAGATGGTCAGGTTCACCAGCAAGCATGGCGTTTCCGGCGGTGATGTTACTGATCTCATTGGGATTGACGTTGACCCCGCGGTGCGTGATCAAGCGTGGGCTTTACTTGAGCGTAACAACCAGCTCATTCAGCAATACAATCGCTTGAGCCAGGAGTTTCATGCGTTGCAGCAGCTTACGCAGGGTGTCGAGCCGATGCCCTACATCGACTCCACCAACAAATGGGTTGATCTCGCTCTCAAGACGCAGCTTGTCAGGGCCGCGCGTGATCCTAGTGTTAAGGGGATTTCCCTTATTGCCGGCAAGGATGTTGCGCAGCGCTTTTCCCAAATCCGCGTGTTCGATTATGTCGAGTACCAGCCCATTGGCGATAAATTCGAGGTTCGCACGAGAGACGTTTACGGCAACCGACGGAAAGACATTGTGTCATCGGAGCAATTGCCGGATGTCGTTGGCTCTGAGATTGCCGAGCGCATTCTCCGCGGGGAGGGCGAAAAGCACGGCATGATTCACGAGCTACTTCCTCCATTTGCTCCGATGATAACGAGGAAGGGTCAGGGTAACATCGCCTTCTACAACAAGATCGTCCCGCAACGCCTGAAAGAGATCGTCCGCAAGATCGATCCGCAGGCCAAGATCGGCGAGGGCAAGCTCTCTGTCCAGTCGACCGATCAGTCGCCCGTCAAGGTCCTCGAGATGACGGAAAAGATGCGCGAGAAGATCATCCGTGATGGTCTCTCCCTCTTCGTCAACCGGCCGGGCGCTGGCGTGCCGGCCCTGCCCCTCATGACGCCGCGCGAGCAGCGCGAAGCCGAGCACCGCGCTGCCTTGCGTGAAAGCGTGCGCCGTCGCTCTCGCCAACGCCGGGAGTTCTATCGCGCTCTCGCTCGTGGAGATGCCACCTGATGCCAGAGAATCGCAGCGCCTACGCCAGGGATCTTCTGCGGTCCATGACTGCCGAGACCCCGAAGACGTCCGTCGTGCGCATTTCCAGTCCACCACGTGCCGAGCTCACCCCCCAAGACTACGTCGAGGCCGCACGCCGCAAGCGCGCACAGCGCGAGGCGATGGAAGTGCTCAATGCGGCGCGCAGCCGCGGCATCACCCCGGTCATGCGCGAGGCCAAGGACGCCAAGCGCGAGGCGTTCTCGACCACTGCTATGAACGTCAAGCCGGGACCAACTCGTGTCTGGGTCGAAGGCTTCAGGCGCAAGGACGGCACCCGGGTCGAAGGTCACTGGCGCACCAACCCCAGCCCGGCAAAGCCGCCTCAGCCCAAGACGCATCCCATGGCGCGGCCGAAGTCCGCTTCAGCGCCCGGCGAGAAAGAGATCGCCGATATGTCGCTCATCGACATGGCCTCGCCGACCGGTGCCGTTCTGGTCGGAGCCGCTGCCATCAAGGCGCTCTACGACGGCTACAAGACGGTCAAGGCTTATACCGACGCCATTCGCGGCAAACGCCCGCTCACCTACACGATCCGCCCGGACGGCACTGTCGCGCCATACTCGGATCAAGCGGCAGAAGCCGGAAAGGTGCTCGCCGAGATCGCGGTCACAAAAGGCCTGCCAGCAGCCGTGGCGCGCTCTGCAGTACGCGGCATAGCACGCGACCGCCTCAACACCTTCATCGGCCCGGAAGGTGCGGAAAACCTCGCCAAGGCTGGGCTGCGTCATCCGGATGACTGGGGCGGCATCAACCGGCTCGCTGCCGCCAAGCAAGCCTGGGGCAAGGGCAAGGGCGATGAAGAGGTCTGGCGCGAGTTCGGCTGGACCAGAGCCAATACCTGGGGGCCGTGGAACCAGGGCGATCAGCCGGCCACAGTCATTGCGGATAATCGCGTCGCCCTGAAGCCGTTGAGTCCCGGCCAGCATGGCGGATCGCTCAAGGATTTCATTGATGCGGATGAGCTGTTCGTCGCGGAACCCAGGTCAGCGATGGTGCCAACCGTCGTCACCATCAGGGAAGGGTTGACGCATGGTGGCGCGACACGCCCCTACGAGTCAGGCCAGCCCAAGAAGCCAGAAAAGTGGCCTCGTATGTCATCGCGGCAGCGGGCGATGTGGCTTGATGCCAATCGGCCGCGCCTTCTTCCACGGGATATCGATGTCACGGCTCCTGTCGCCGATCGCAATCTGCTGGAAACGCTGATGCACGAGACTCAGCACACCGTGCAGATGTTCCAGAATGTCCCGACCGTTCACATGGAGATGCTGGGGTACATGCTGCATGGCACCGAGGCACAGCGTTTGCTGGCTTTACGCGTGCGCGATGTCGAGAACCAACTCCTCGCCATCAAGGCTTCGCCGCAACCCGACTGGGAACAGATCTTCAAGCTGAATGAATTGCTGTCCGACCTGAAATGGCGGATGGACAGATCTGCAACGCACGCGCGCTATCTGGACGTCCCTTGGGAGCGGCAGGCGCGCGAAGGGCACCTGCGGCGGCGCATGACGCTCGAGGAAAACCGCGAGGTGGTGCCCGGCAAGATGGACGTCTACGCGCCGGAAGCTTTTCCGGGATTGGATTATGCCGGCACCTGGGGGCTCCCGCCGTCAGCCTTCAGGCCTCCGAAGAAGTAGGGGCGAGCCATGCTGCCCGCCAGGCCTCGTTCCAGCCCGGTGGGCTGATATCGTCGTCATCGTCGAAGTCCACCGGTGGATCGGCGATGACCCGGCCTTCGACCCGTCCCACACGACCGAAGCGCCGGCGCATGACAAGGCGTTTGCTTTCTCCGTCGAGCTCATCACCGATCGTTACCCAGCCGAGCGCGACGGCGCAGTCTAAGCCAATGCCGAGCCCCTGCAGGTCCTCGCCGCGCCGGAAAAAGCGCTTCACCCCGTTCGGCCACGCGTGCGGAGCAACCGCGCACGTCTGCTCGTCAAGATAAGCCCAGCGCCAGCTCTTCTGCCACCAGACAGCGACCTTGCCGGCGTAGAGATCGAGGTCCCAGGCACTCGCGCGGACGATGTGTTCGTGAGTGAGCATTCCGAGTCTCGTGCGGCAACCAGCCGTTCTTACCGACTTTGCACTGAATTTGCCGGACGTCGAGGCGTCCATCAAGGCTGGCTCGATCCTGGTCGGGCCTTCACGGAGATCGTCATGCCTGAAATCACGGACGACAGAACGCGTTATCGCAAGGCGCTCGTGCACGTGATGGCGGAAGCCGCCCGCGGCGCGACCATCCTGAACGTATGGGCGCCGCCCACCACTCCGCCGCCAGCACGCGTGGCGCTGGGCGTCCTCGGCGGAGCTGGGATGGGGGGAATTGCAGCCATGGGTGTCATCTGGCGCGGCGCAAGCGGCGAAGAGCTGACGCCGCCGCTGCGCTTCTCACCTATCGAGCGCATTCTCGGCGAGGCGGCAGCAAGCGGCGGCACCGGCTTCGTCATGGCGGCCGGCATCACCCGCAGCCTCGCCAGATCATCCGTCATCGGCGGGCGCATCGCTATGGCGACGGCCGCCGGTGCTGCTGCCGCCGAAACGGTGCGTGCGCTCGATGACGTGATCGCGCGTGGTCGCGTCATGGATGAAGCGGCCGAAACGCTCCAGGAGTTGAAAGAGAAAACCGAGGAGCGTCTTGACCGAGTCCGTGAACTGATCAACGAGCGCATCGAGGAAATCGCCCCCGACATACCGAAATTGCCGGCAATTTCCGAAATGCCGGTCTTCGACTTCATCTCGCGTCAGGTCGCGAAGTTTCGTGAGCGCAAGGCAATCGAAGACAAGAACGTGGCCCGCGTCACTGGCAATACCGAGGCCAAGCGCGAAGCCACGGAGAAGGTCCAGAGAGTCTTTGGTCTCGGCCGCGAGATCAAGGGCGCCGAGCTTGAGGCGCTTCTAGAGGCAAGTGACCGCGCTCGTGAGGTCGCTCGCGCCCTAATGCGCAAAGCCCAGCCAGCCCCGGCGCCAAAGGTGCTGCAGCTCAAGAGCGAAGTGCCGACGCGAAAGCAGGTCTCAAACGTCAAGGGTTTCTGGCGCACGCGGACGTCGCCCGATGGCCGCAAGATCCGTGAGTACGTTCGCCCGCATAGCCGGAAAATTTGATCTTCATCAGAAAGGATAAGGTCATGCCAAAGCGTCGGAAGCCTGGTCAGGATCATCGCAGAAGCTATCTCGATATCCTGAAGAGCGCCGCGCGCAGCGTGCAGAAGGAGATCGACGAGAATCTCGAGGAAGCCAAGCGTTTCGCGCGTCAAGTCGAGACAGAAGCCAAGCGGCGCATCCTGCTCACCATCGTGCAGGACAACGGCAACCTGCAGGCCAAGGCGCTGCGATTCGCCGCCGACAAAGCGCCCATCCAGACGTTCGACGTCATCACCACCATGGCCTTGCGAAATCCCGAGGGTGTTGCATGGTTCCTCTTCGGGCCAGAGGCTGCACAAAAGGTTACCAAAGGGCTGAAGTTCGCCGATGACCTGAAGCGGTCGATCCGTGCACAGTTCCCTGGCTCCAAGCGCACTGAGGAGTCGATCAGACGCCAGAAAGAATTGCAGCAGCGGATGCGCGAGCGGGCGAGGGCGCGCGCTGAGCAGGAGGCGCTCGCCATCAAGCCGAAGCCCGGGGAGCTTGCCGGCGAACGGCTTGAGCGTCTGTTGCGGGAAAGCGATGAGCGCAGAGAGCGCGCCTTGCGCGAAAGAGGCGAGCTCCCACGGCGAACATCTGACAGCCTGACCACATCTCGCGATGCCAGCGTCGCTTTTGTTCAAGATGCCGTTGCGGTGCAGGCGGCCAAAAACCGGCAACGTCGTGCGCTCGAGCAGAAGAACGCACTGCGTGTGAGCGGTGCTGACCCGGAAAAGATCCGTGCTGCCAATCAGGCGTTTCGCGATGCCATCGCAGCCGTGCGCCGGCAGCGGGAAGATGAGCGGGAAGAGACCAACAGCCGCGGCGACATCAAGGTCAGGAGCTATGTGCGCTCCGACGGCACTCGCGTGCGCGCCTTCCGCCGGTCGAGGTGATTCATGAGCAGCAATATCATCGGCGATGTCGCTCGGCGTGAGAAGCTGCGCAGGGAAATCGAACACGGCGCCGAAACCCAGCGCCAGCTCGTCAACTCTCTCTCGCCCATCGATCGCGCGCGCCGCGCACGCCTTGATCCTGATGCAGTGAAGGGTCGTTTTCTCGATCGCTCTGCGCTTTCCGCCTACGGACACCAGGAGCAGCAGGGCAGGGATGATCCGCTGGCGTCCTATGGCCATTCCCATCAGCAGCAGCTCGGAATCGTGAACGATCAGGTCGCCGTTCTGAAAAATCGCCTCGCACAGTCCGACGAAGATGCCGAGCGCGCCGAGTGGCAAAAGCAACAGCGCGTTTCGGCGCCCGATCCTGAGACGATCGATCCGCGGGGGCTTGCAAACCGTAAGGACGCCTGAGTTCCTGCATGCCGGATACTCGCCTCGACGAGCTCGTCAAGCACCGCATCGGGCTTGAGAGATACCAGACGAGCATTTTGCGCCAGGTCATCCCTGTGCTGCACGACGCTGAACAGGATCTCGTGCAGATCATTCGCGAGAAGCTGTTCGATCCGCGTCTTACGCTGTCGGAGGCCCGTCGCCTCGAGACCACGCTGCGCATGGTGCGCAAAGCGCAGCTCGAGGCCTACGAAGTCATCTTCAAGCGACTGTGGAGCGAGTACCGCGGTCTGTCCGCCCATGAGGCAGACTGGGCGAAAAGCTACTATCGCGATCTGTTCGCCGTCCAGCACAGCATCGAGGTGCCTTCGGCATCCATGCTTGTCGCCGCGGCTTTGGAGCGGCCGATGTCCGGCCGCCATCTCAAGGCCTGGGCCGACAAAATGACCGCCGAGCACATTGCCGAGGTCGAGCGGCAGATCAGGCTTGGCGTCATTGAAGGCGAGTCCATCGATCAGATGGTGCGCCGGCTCCGTGGCACCGAGGCCTTCCGGTTTCGCGATGGCGTGACGGCAAAGCAAAGGCGCAGTCTCGAGGCTCTGGTCCGCACGTCCGTCAACCACATCACGAACGCAGCGCATCTGAGCTTTCTGCAGCAGAACCCCGAGGTCTTCAAGAAAGTCCAGTTCGTTGCGGTGCTCGACAACCGCACGACGCCGCGCTGCCGGTCGCTCTCAGGCCAGATCTTCGACGTCGATAAGGCGCCCGTCCCTCCCTTGCACGTCAACTGCCGTTCGACGCTGGTCGGGCTGCCGACGGCGCCGGACGGCACACCGGCTGCTGAGCCGCTGGCCGATGTCTCATACGAGGAATGGCTTCGCGAGCAGCCGGTTGCGGTCCAGGAAGATGTGCTGGGCGTCGCCAAGGCCAAGCTCTTCCGCATCGGCGATCTCAAGCTCGATCGCTTTGTCGACCACACCGGCAAGGAGCTGACCCTCGATCAGCTGAAGCGTCAGGAGCGTGCCGCCTGGGAGCGTACGTTTCTGACCGCCGAAGATCGCCGCGCAATGTCCGTCATCCGACGCGTCAACAGCCTCGTCAACCGCGCGCCAGAGGACCTGAGGCCGCTGGCAGAGATCGGTCAGCGCGCCTGGCAGTTCCTGCGCTTTCATTCCAGTCAGTGGCTCGAGGCTGTCGCGACCCAATGGAGCCGGCCGGTTGATCCTGAGCTCGTCAGCCTCGTGTTCCTGCTCGATTTCTTCGATGGGCCGGTAACCGTCCAGCTCTACCGCTCATCGGCGTTCTGGCGCTCGATCATCCGCCGGGGATTGCGGCCGCGGCCGGCTCTTGTCTACCCTCATACCCGCATGCCGCGCGGGCTCATCGTGCATCCGACCGTGCGGCGTGTGCGCGGCGAGCTGTTCCCGCCGCCAGGTCGCTCACGCTCTCCGGTGCCCGTCGGTCCACGGCCGCGGCCGGGCGAAGGCATCATCATCGACATCGATCCGACCCGTCCACCGCAGCCACCGACACCCAGGCCGATCGTTCCGCCCCGCCGGCCTGACAGCATCATTATCCCTCCGGGCCGCAGAGGGCCTGCAACACGACGGCCGCCTGCCGACATGCCGGTGCCACCACCGCGCGCGCCGGTGCCGACGGAGCGCCTGCCGCACGTCATGCGCGTCATCCCCGACAAGGGCGCCGAGGCGATCATCCCGAAGATCGCCGATGACGTGCAGTCGCTGCCGCCGCCGAGCCCGGTGCGCGTTCTGCCCTCGCCACAGCCAAGCCAGCTGCCGGCAAGAGTTCCGGCGCTCACCAACAATCTTCCGGCACCCAAGAATCCGCTGCGCATCACGGTGCCTGAGCTCGAGGCCGAGCTCGATCGTCTGCTGCCCAAGGAAGGCGCTCGCTTCAATGTCGAGGATGCGTTGCGCAATCTCTGGAACGCGTTCAAGCAGCGCGGGCACGATGGCTTCGAGATCCTCGACAGCCAAGGCGTGCCGCGGGTCAGGATCGGCATCAACGAGGATCAGCTCACCACGTTTCTCGACCGCTGGCGCGCGGCGCGTGCCGCCTTCGACCAAGCTCAGCGCCCGCTGCTGCCGGCTCCACCCGCACGTCCTGCGTTGCCCGGGGCAGCACGTGTCGCCGATCGGATCGAGGTGCGGCCGGGTGCGCAGGCGCCGAATGTCATTCATCTGCCCTATCGCCCGCCACCGCACCCATTGCCGCCCCACGGCGTACCAGGCGATCTTGCGGCTGTGGCCAAGAACCAGCTTGGCAATGGTATCAGAGCCATCGAGGATCTGCCCAAGCCACGCGCGCGTCGCCGCGTGCCGCTTGCGCCCCGCATTGCCGCGCGCCGCGCGCGCGAGGCAGAGGCGCGCCGGCTTGTCGCCGAACAGCAGATCCGCGATCTGCTTGCCGAGCTCAATGAGATCAACGCCGGGCTGGAAGGCCTGCGTCCGATCTCACGCCAGCTGCAGGCGCGTGCCGACGTGCTGCAACGACTCACCTTGCAGAACAGGCTCGAAACGGACGTCACGGTCTATCGCCCCGTCCGCTGGGCGAACTTCGCCGAGCGTATGGGCCCGTCTCCGGCGCGACTCGATAAGGTCATCTTCGAGTCTCCGTCGTTCCTGAGCGGCACCGGGAACGAGATCACTGCCTTCGAGGCAGGTGCTCGCTTCGGCAAAGGGCCGCTTGTCGTCATGCGCATCAACCTCAAGAAGGGCGACGTCGCCCTGGCAGGCAACCGTGAGGCGCATGAGCTGGTGCTGCCGGCAGGCTCCCGCCTCAAGGTGACGGCGGTGCGCCGCATGCGCGCTTCCGAGATTCCGGCCGATCTGCGCAATCTCTACCCGCAGAACCAGGAGTTCTGGCTGGCTGACATCGAGATGGTGCGGCCAGGAGATCCGGTCGACCGTGCCATCACGGCCGCCCGCACGACCCAGCAGCGTTACGTCGACCGCATGCTGCGCACGCCGCTCGACAACGAGGCCGAGCAGGCCATGCGGCGCACGCCATACGCTCCGTTCCGTCAGGTGGGTGAAGGCGTTGACGAGTGGCCGGTCTACGATCCGTCGTCCGGCGAGATGCTGGTCGGTCCGCCGAAAGCCCATCCCATCATTGTCCTTGGCCGCGAGCAGCGTGCGATCGATCCGACGGATGCGGCATCGGCTCCGCTGTTCCGTCGGGCGCTGGGCACGCTCATCAATCGGTCCGGCCGTGCTCAGCCGTTGACGAATGAGATCGCCAAAGAGGCTGAGGAGATCGGCAATCGCTACGTCAAAGGCTTTTCTCTCGAGCGGTTCCTGCGCCGGCTCGATGCCGGCAATCTCTCGAAAGCGGATCGCTTTCTGCCTGAGCCGCGCGCCGACATCGTGCGCAAGGTGCGCGAGCTGATCGATGTCGATATGGAGCAATTCGGCGATGCCGCCGGGCCGCTCGGGCATGCGCTGCTGAAGAAGGATCCGGTGGCGTTCGCGCGCATGGTCTCGCAGCTGTCGGACGCGCGCATGAGCCAATACTTCCTCGACCGCGGCTATGATGCGACGCGCGCCGCAGTGGAGGGCGCGGAGCTCCAGCGTGGTGCCCGGCTGTTCGCTGAGCTGGTCGATGGCATCACCAAGGGCAAGGCGCGCGTCAAGTTCTACGACCTCGCCAACGTGGATGGAGCGCTCAGAACCTATCGTGGCAGAGAGCATCTGGCGCAGGCCTTTGAGGCTTGGTTCGCGCTGGAGTACAGCCCGAACCCGACCTGGCGCCGGATGATCGATCACATGATGCCTGGGCTGGACGAGGTGATGCGTCGGGTGCTGAGGGCGCGCTCGCGCGAGGCGTTCCCGGACGTGTGGGCGCCGACGCTGCGCATGGCCCACAACCGGCGCATCGTGGCCGATCCGCGCGCCATCGATGTCGATCGTCTGACGTTTGAGCTGGAGGCGCCACCGGCCAGCATTGCCGCCGGCATACGCGAGAGCGTGCGGCAGCGGTTCTATGACTACCTCGAGGGCGAAGGGTCGCTCGCCAAGCGCGTTCACAACCAGATCGCCAAGGACCTCGGTATCTCGCGGCAGGATGTCGAGGTGCTGATCCGTGAAGCGCAGCGCGCGGGCTGGGTCAGGGCTCAGGGTCGCGGCTTCCGCGTGGTGCCGGCCGACAGGCGTCCGCCGCGCCCCGTCGGCACGCCGGCCATCTCCCCGACGCAGCATCAGCGCGACCTATTCTACGACTATCTGGAAGGCAAGACCGGCGGCTCGGAGAAATCTCTCGGCTCGCTGAGCCAGGCTGCCTTGCGCGATCTGCAGCGCGAGATCGGCGCGACGCCGATACAGATGAGCCGCCTGACGTTTGAAGCGCAAGAGGTGGGCTGGCTCAAGCGCGATGCGCGCGGACAGCTCAGGCGCACATGGACCCGCGGTCTGGAGCGGACTGACAAGGCACCGCCGCCGCGGCCAAAGTCGCAAGATATCGAGCGGATCGAGGGGACACTTGGCACGCCTGCTGGTAGGATCGAACCGGCAGAGGCGCCGAAGCGACGGCGAGGTGACGATGGCGACTTTGGCGGAACTGGAGGCGCGGGAGAAGGACCTGCTGGGCCGGGCCCCCAAGGCGGAGGACTATCCGAACCCGGAGGCCTTCGCGGAAGCGAGAGCGAGCTGGATCCGAACATACGGGCCAGCGCTGAGGATCCTCCGCTCAGAAATCTCCCGACGCAGATCACAGTCCCGGGCCGCGGCAAGGTCACGTTCGGGCCGCTGAAGCAGGCGCGGCAAGCGGCAATCGACTACATGCGCGACGCGGGTCTGCCTTACAACCCGCCGCGCACCTACGTGAAAGTCGATCCGGCGCGTGCCAGGCGCATCGCCGAAGCCTATGAGGCGATGCCGCACAATCCCAACGATCCCGAGGTGAAGGCCGCCTTCAAGGCGATGATCGAGGAGACTCTGGCTCAGTATCAGTACATCAAGAAGACCGGTCTCAAGATCGAGATGATGGACCTCGATCAGCCCGACCCCTATGCCGCTTCGCCGCGGCTCGCTCATCTCGACGTCATCGAGAACAACCACCTCTGGGTCTATCCGACGGACGCCGGCTTCGGATCGAATGCCGATTTCGATGTCAGCGACAATCCGCTGATGCAGTTCACCGATGAGTACCTGAACGGCAAGCGCCTCAGGGCAAATGACGTGTTCCGCATCGTCCATGACTACTTCGGCCACTTCAAAGAGGGCGTCGGTTTCCGTGCAGATGGCGAGGAGAACGCGTGGCGCTCGCACAGCGCCATGTACTCGCCGCTCGCCCGGCGAGCGATGACGACGGAGACGCGCGGACAGAACTCCTGGGTCAACTTTGGCCCGCACGGTGAGAAGAACCGCACGGCCAAGGCCGAAGATACGATCTTCGCCGACCAGAAAACGGGCCTGCTCCCGCAATGGGTTGTTGACGAAGGCGCAGGCGATCCGCCGGACGTGACGCCCCCTGCGCAACCAGAGCCGACCCGAAACATTCTCGATCGGGCGCATCTCACAGAGCTTGTCCAGCGCATCGTCTCTGAAATGCGTGGTGTTCCGCTCGATCGCATCGCCCATCAGCGCCTCCCGGTGCGCACCGAGTCCGAACAGACGATGGTGAATGAGGTCTGGCGCCACGCCACGCTGTCGCCAGAGATCGAAAAGGTGATTTCAGGTGCCGAGTCCATCACGCTCTCTGAGCCGACCGACGGGCCCACCTACTACGATCCTGTGACGGGAACGCTTGAGATCGGCCGGCGCAATCCTTCGGCGCCTCAGGACCGGGTCTGGATCCGCCACGAGTTCGGCCACCACCTCGACCTGCCGATGACGCCGGACGGAACGGTGGTGCAGTATTCGGCCGCGCCAGAGTTCGGCCTGGCCAAAGCGATGCAGGCCGATCTCGAGCAGCTGGCGCGCAGCTACGCGCCTGATGCGAAGGTCGTCCTGCGTGCCGAGTCCGCGCTGCAGCGGTTCAAGGATCGTTACGGGATCGATCTTGCGAAAAACGTCTCTGATATTGGGCTTGCGCATCGCATGGCTGAATACGCGTTGACCGGCAATGCGGCGTTCCTGAAGCTGGTTGACCAGGCCGTGCGGACTGGTGCGATCAGAGACGCCAAGATCGCCAGCGAGTTCATGGTCTATTCAGACTTGACGGCTGCGGTGACAAAGCTCAAGCTTGGCACCGGCCATCCTGAGACGTACTTCGCCGGTGGATTTGATATCGGCGAGGGTTACACGAGTCGTCATGCCAATGAGGCATTCGCCAACTGGTTCGCGCTGCATTCGAGCGATGTGACCGGTTGGCGCCTGCTTATGCAGCAGTATTTCCCGCGCGTCGTGGAGTCCAATGCGTCGATCCTGGATCGCATGGGAGCCGATGCGCATGGCGAACAGTGAGCTCACACCTGCTGCCATCAGTGTCCTGGCCGATGAACCATTTGCCAAGCGGATCGAGGACAACGGGCGGGTGCTGTCCGTTGATCTCTTCTTCGATGGCCCAGAATGCAAGGCGCGGCTCAAAGCCGGCAAGATCGACATCGTCTTGAGCGCCGGCGGCGCGGAGCGGCTGTCGCACGTGCTTTATGAGGCGGCGCGCACGGCAGAGCGCAAGATGCACTGGGCCAAAGTTCGCGGGCTTTCGCCGGCGCCTACCGCGAGTGCGCAAGCCGATCTTTTTGGTTGAAACAAATCAAAAAGCACTGAGCCGGCTGATGTCCAAAGACAACTACGAGATCTTCCAGGATCTTCCTTGCGACAGGACGCTTCACGTCGTGCCGCTTGGCGATCTTCGCGAGCACGAGACAGAGCGCACGTGCTGGTGCCGACCGCGTCTCGAGATCGAGGGAGCCTATTGGATCCTCGTGCACAACAGCCTCGACGGCCGCGAGGCATTCGAGGAAGGCAGGAGAAAACCGTCGTGACACTCACCATCTGTTGTCCCGCTTGCGGCTGGACGGGGTCAAAAGAAGATCCACATGAAATCCTTCATAAGGTCCTGGATGAGCCGAAGCTCTCAGGAAAAGATGACCTCGCCTACCAACCCATTCGCTGCGGTGCCTGCGGACACGAGTTCTATCCGCTGGCAATTATAGGCGGCAAGCTCACCAGTCACTTCTTCGACGAAAACGGAAAGCGCTGGGAAGGCGATCAGAAGCATTTCTGGTGGAATCCGAATCCTGCCAATGCCTGACCCTGTTTTTGATCACGGTCCCCTCAAGGATGATTGGGACCGTTATGCAGAGTTGTTCGGCCCGTTGCCGTTTCACGTTCACAAACTCGAGTCCAAAACACTGCGTGCGCTAGCAGATCTGATCTCAGCTGCAGTTGCGCGCGGCTCCCCAATCACAAAGTCCGAACTTGACGGGATCGGCTACGAGCACCCGCACCCTGGGCTTTTCCACTGAACTCAAGAGGGCACTGGCTATGAGCAAGTCGAACGCCTTTGAAACGGCGCTGCTGAAGCTGATTTTCCAGAATACCGACATCACCAACCTTGGCGATGCGAATGGAGTTCTTGGCAGCGATACCGCCGGCAATCTCTATGTCAGCTTGCATACCGGTGATCCCGGCGAGAGTGGTAATCAGGAAACCAATGAGGCTGACTATACCGGTTACGAGCGTGTCGCTGTGGTCCGATCTGCTTCGGGATGGACGGTGAACGGGAACGCGGTCAATCCGGCTGCCAATATCGATTTTCCGCAGTGTACCGGTGGCACCAATACCATCACGCATTTTGGTGTCGGCACGGCAGCAAGCGGTACTGGTATGCTGCTCTACAAGGGAACAGTCACCCCGAACATCAATGTCAGCGAGGGCGTGACGCCAAGGCTGACTACCGACACGAATATCACCGAGGACTGATCGGTTCGATTCCGTCGGGATCGAACGGGGACCGCCTAGTGCGGTCCCTTTCTTTTTTGGGGTTCGCGATGGGAAAGCTTTTCGATCTTGTGCGCGTCGTGACGAGCACGACCGGGCAGGGGACCATAACGCTTGGGCCGGCGGTTGATGGATTCCTGACGTTCGCCGAAGCCGGTGTGCAGAATGGCGACGTCGTCTCTTATGGCCTGCGCACTCTCGATGGTCAGCACGCCGAGGTCGGCGAGGGCACCTATTCCTCGAGCGGGCCGACGATGACGCGATCCGTCTCGGCTTCGACAAATGGCGGAGATCCCATCGACCTCGATGGACCAGCGGTCATCTTCATCACGCCGAGAGCCGTCGATTTTCTGCTGGCCGCCGTCGCGGCCGATTTTCGTGTCGGCACTGCGCTCAACAAGGCGCTCACGCCGAAGGCGGTTTGGGACGGCGCCGAATACGTCTCGCTGACGGATGCGAGCACGATTGCCGTCGACATGAGCGCCGGCTTCAATTTCCAGGTCACACTCGGCGGCAACCGGACATTAGGCAATCCGACGAGCGCCAAGCCTGGTCAATCCGGCGTGATCAAGATCAATACCAACGGCAGCAACCGCACTTTGGCATTCGGCTCCAACTGGAAAGCGGCTGGCGGCGAGGCGCCGGATATCTCTGATACCGACACGATCGATCTGCTGTTCTACCACGTCGTCGAATCCGATTTCATCGTTTACTCCCTGCTGACGGACGTGAGCTGATGATCCTGGCTGCAACAGCCGGATAAGTCGCCGAGGGCGCGGCCGTGGCCAATAAGCCAACCGATATCCACTATGAAGGCCAGATTCTTTTCGGATCTGTCGGGCAGTTCGGTCTTGGTGACCCAGGGTTTCCCCGGGGCAGCGCTGTTGGAACCGCCGCCGGCTCATCATCTGCATCTGGTGGCGGTGGCCGGCTTACCGCACCACTTCTCCCTGTCCATCTCGTCGGGCATGTACTTTTCGGCGCGATAGGACAGTTCGGGCTTGGGGATGCGGGCGATCTCAATCCGATCGTTGAAGCCGCTGGCTCCGCATCGGCCAGCGCTGAAGCCAACGCGTCAGCGACCACCGTTCTCTCATCGACCGCCTCGGCTGTCGGTTCGGCAACCAGCACAGGTGCTGGAACCGGCATATTCGATGCGGCGGCCAGCGCCGATGGTGACGCGCAAGCATCGGCGACTGGCCTTGGTTTGGCGGTCGTCGCGGCAGTAGGCAGCGCATCAGGAACTTCGCAAGCAACGAGTGCGAGTGTTGCGACTGCTGCAGCCTCCGGCAGCTCATCCTCGCTCGCAGAGCTTGTCGCAGTTGGTGCTGCGACCTCGGCCGCGGCAGCTTCGAGCTCTGCCGCAGCTACAGCTGCCGCCATTGGCGCTGCTGCGGTTCAAGCTATCGGTGTAAGCACTGGATCTTCTGCAGCCGAAGGAACGTCAGCGCCCGTTGCTGCTGGAGCCGGCGAGAGCGCTGCATCTGCTGCTGTTGCCGGCTCGCTTCACGCACGAGCCGATGCGACTGGCTCGGTTTCAGGAACGTCAACCGCATCAGCTGCGGCGTTGCTGACAGCTGCGGCGACTGGCGCGAGTTCCGCAGCAGGCAGCGCAACAGCTGCCGGGCGAGAAGTTGCCCTCCAGACGCGCGTTGACCGCGAGGGCCACGTTCTCTTCGGTGCGCTGGGCCAGTTCGGGCTTGGTGATGCCGGCGAGATCCCCGGTATCCTGCTTGCTTCGGCCGGAATCAGCGCTGGCGTAGCGGCGGCAGATGCAATCGGGCGGTCAATCGCAACCGCTGCCGGATCGGCTGTCGCCACCTCCACCGCCGCCGCGTTTGGTATCGGCGAGATCGGCACGTCCGGAACCGTTGCCGGACAGAGCACCGCTGCGGGCGTTGGCAGCGCCATTGCTGCTGCTGCTGGATCCGTTGTCGACGCGAGCGGTTCCGCTGACGGCCATGCACTTTCACAAGCTTCCGGCGTCGGTGTTGCTATCGGCAACGCGTCGGCCAGCGCCGTCGGCAGATCAACATCTGATGCCGCTGGCACTTCTGCAGCCGTTGCTTCCGCGGTCGCGGCCGGTGCAAGCATCATTGACTCGTCAGGCGTTGCTGCGGCTGCCGCGACAGCTGCCGCGCAAGGTGCCGCCACTGCAGCCCGCGCTGGGATTGTTTCGTGTTCTGCTGCTGTCAGCGGGAACACTGCTGCCACCGCATCGGCCTCAGGCAACGCATCGGCCGAGACAACCGCTCTTGCTGATGGCGCCTCTACGAGCGAGGCAGCTGGCAGCACATCCGCCACGGCCGATGCGGACGGGCGCGGTCGAGCTGTCGCCCCACTGAGGCCCGTTGACCGCGAAGGTCACGTTCTCTTCGGTGCGCTGGGTCAGTTCGGACTTGGCGATGCTGGCGATAATCTTACTGGCACCGTTCAGGCCGTGGGCTCGAGTAGTGGTGCGGCGCAGACATCTGCGATTGGCGCGTCCACTGCAGCAGCGGATGGCGTTGCAGCTGCTGTCGCCAGTACGAGCGGCGTTGCGTCAACGATCGCTGCCGCGTCCGGTCAGTGCCAGGCGCAGAGCGGCGTCGCCGGTGCTGGCTCGACGGTCATCAACGCAAGCGGCTCTGCTGAAGCTGCGTCCGGCGCTGAGGGGCGCGGCGCATCCATAAGCGCAGCCGCGGCCACGGCGGCAGGCGCAAGCACGACCAGCGCGAAAGGCGCATCGCGGTTTTCGGCTTATGGCCTTATCATCGCCATGGCCGCCGCGCTCGCGCTGTGGATTGCTACCCACAGCAGTATCGGCCTGTCCGTTTCTGGTGCTTCTGCTGCAGCCCGTGGGGCTTCCATCGCGGCAAGCGCAGGGCAGGCGAGTGGCACCAGTGCTGTCGATGGTGGCGGTGCATCAACGCATGCCGCATCTGGGTCAAGCGCCGGCGCAGCCACAGCATCTGCCGAGTCGGCGCTGACCGGCGAAGCGAGCGGTCTGGCGCAAGGTCTTGCAGCCGTCGAAGGTGTCGGTCAGTCGACCGCGGCAAGCGCGGGTGCTGCTGGCGGTGATGCCGCGAGCCAGGCTGTTCTGGCAGCGACTGCCAGCGCAGTCGGATCGGCGCAAGGAACCGCGAACGCTGCAGCCGACGGCGCCAGTTCCGCTGCCGGCGTCGGTACAGCGATTGGCCAGAGCGAGGTTGCCGGCGAGGCCAGATCGTCTGCTGCATCGGCCGGATCCTCCCCTGGCCTTGCAACCGTCGAAGGCACTGGCGCGGCCACAGCCGCTGCTGTCGGTGTGTCGGATGCTATTGCATCCGTGTCGGCCGGCTTCTCGGCCACCGACGCTGGCGTCGGCGCGGTTGCCGGTGTTGCAACGGCGGCGGCGAAGGCCGAAGCGACCGCTGCCGGGACAGGCAAGGCCGAAGGATCGGTTGCTGTCCTGGGCGCTGGAACCGGCATCGCCCCGGCCGCTGGCAGTGGCGATGGTGCTGCAGAGGCCGCAGCTGCTGGCGAAGCCGCGGCGATCACTGTCGGCGAGACGGCCGGCTCGAGCACTGTTGCTGGAACCGGCGCTGCCACCGCGGAAGGCTCCGGTTCCGCGATCGGCACCAGCGTTGTCAGCGGCGGCGCAAGTGCGACAGCTGCCGGCGTCGGACAGGTTGCTTGCGTCGCAACGTCGGAAAGCACCGGAGCTCCGATAGCGGCTGCTGCTGGTGGCGTGTCAGGCGATGCCATCGTTGATGGTCAGAGTCTGCCGCTTGTCACCCTCTCCGGCGACGGTCTTGCCGAGGGCTCTGCGACCGCTAACGGCGTCGTCGCCGCAACGCATGCATCCGCCGCCGAAGCCGTAGCCGCATCGCTTGTTTCAGCTGTTGGCGCTGCGACGGCTCAAGCCCGTGGGTCCGTCGAGGCGAGCTCGAGCGTCGCCGGCGTTGTCTTCTCGACAGCAGCCGCGACCGGTGCGGCGGCGGGCAGCTCGACTGCCGATGCGGAAGCTGCTTGGACGGCAGCTGCTGCCGGCGACGCGGATGCCAGCGCTTCTATCAGTGGTGATGCGGAATCAACCGCCGCAGCTGCCGGTCGGTCCGAAAACCTGGCCGCGGTTGATGGGCGAGCTGCGGCCCGTGCTGATGCTGCAGGTGTCGGTGCCGGCGTCGCTACTGCCGATGGCGCACTTCGCGCGGATGCGTTTGCTGCAGGCTTTGGCCAAGGCGAAGCGGCAGCGGCGGCGCAAGGAGCGGCGGCGGCGGCTGCTGCCGGGGAGGTCTCCGCCAGCGCGAGCGTGGCAGGCGCAGGCGCTTCGACGGCAGCTGCTGTTGCGGAGAGTGCCGGCGCTGTTGCAGTCGAGGGCAGTGCTGCAGCCACTGCCGCTACCGTTGCAACGGCCGAAGCTGTTGCCGATGCTCATGCGACCGGTGCTGCGACGGCGAGCGCAGCTGGTGTTGCTGCTGGTGAGGCGAGCGCTGTCGCCGATGCCCGAAAGCTCCTGTCGGGCGCCGGCGCGAGCGAGGGCCAGGCGAGCGCAAGTGCCCACGGCGTTGCGCTACGCATGGGAGCGGGCGCTGCGGTCGGCGAGGCCTCCGCGGCTGCGACGGGCCGGGCGACGCATTCGGCTGTTGCGGCTGCGTCCGGTTCCGCAGAAGTCGCGGCACAGCACGATTCGATCCTGTGGTGGGAAGGCCTGGCCTCGGGCCACGCCACCGCCGCCGGCGTCGGTAAGGCGCTGCATCAGCTCAACATCCAGTCCGATCACTGGCCTGCAGCGGCGCTCGCCGTGTCCGCGGAGCCCGCCGCTGAGATCGACGTGGTTGCGCAGGCGCCGGTCGCAATTGCTGTAAGTGTGCGTGGCGAGGCACCACCAAAGACAGCGAAGTCTCGCAAGCTGCATGTTGCCACGCGCGTGATGTCGCTGAGCGAAGTCGAAGTCTCACACGATAGTGCGATGGAAATGTCGGTCTCGAGCGGCCCGGCGGTGATCATCTCGACGCTTGTTCTCGAGCTGGTCGAGACGGGGTCGAGCAACGGACCCGAGATCGACACCGATGCATCTCATGGGCCGAAGGCAAGAATTGCAACCCGAGCGAGGTCGTGATGATACCCCTTGGCAATACTGTCGTCGTCTCTGCTGTCATCAGGGACAAGGCCACGAAGGCGCTGATCGATCCTGAAACGCTGCGCTGTCGCGTCAAGCGGCGCGCGAAGGACGCGGAAGAGACCGTTTATGTGTACGGCACGCATCCCGAGTTGACCCGGCGCAGTGTGGGCACCTATGAGCTGAGAATCACACCAGACGCGCCTGGCGCCTGGATCTATCGTTGGGAAGGCGACGGACCGTTTGAGAGCGCGCGGGAAGGCACGTTCAACATCGAGCCGAGCAATTTCGGATGACGGACTATTCTCCTGAAAGCTTCGCCGACCATCCAGAATCGATCCAGGAGCTTCGCTCCGACAGGACGCAGAATGCCGCTGACTGGTCACCGCGCGATGCGCTGATTGCGATGTTGAGAAAGATCGATCGCGGCGAGATCGACTCCGATGCGCTGGTTGTGGTCTGGCGCCAGCGCAAGGGCGAAGGCGTAGCTGAGTCGGGTTTTGCTGTGGCAAGTCCGGATGTGCATGTAACGCTCGGCTTGCTGGTTCACGCCCAGCACAAAGTGATGGGATTGCCCTGATGGCTGACGAAGACGAGGATGAGATCGAGATCCCAGAGCGTACCTTCGAGCAGGCGCTGGAAGGGCTCGTTTCGGTCGGCGGCGCGGGACCTGGCGGAGCGCTGCGGTTCTATGATGCCGAGGGCCATATCCTGACGCCTGAGCAGATCGCGCGGCGCCCGCCGCCGAGGAAGGCGCCCAACATCAAGCTGAAGTTTCGCGCTCGCCGGGATTAGTCTCGTCGCACCACGCCATGAGCGCGCCGATCTTCTGAGTTGCTTCGGCTTCGATCTCGGCGCAGGTCGGTCTTCCGAGTGCTCTGTCGATGCGGTCCAGTATGTGCTGTCGCGCGAACGGAGTTGCCGGGCCGCCGTAGATCATGTGGTAGGCGTCATTCAAAAGGCGCTCCAGCTCTTTCACGCGATCGGCAGTCATGGGCGGGGTTCCAGCTCAGCCTCGAGCTCGACCACTACCGCGTCGACCTCATTCAGGAATTGCAGCGCCGCGCGGGCCAGCTTCTTCTGTCTCTCAAAGGACTTCGAGTAGATCATGTCGCGATAGAGCGTCGGGTCGAGGATGTGTCCGACGTTGTGCATGTGGTGCTCCGCTTCCAAAAGCGTTTCGAGGTGCGGCTTCACCGCCTTCAGGTTCTGATACAGGAAGCCGATCGTGTCCATCGCCAGCTTGTGCTCGGGCGATACGTTGTTCCTGTACTTCTCGGCTGGATCAACCATGAATGCCCATCCCGGGTGCCAAAGCATAGGGTTCTAGTCTAGGAGCACTAGACCGCTCAGTCGAGCAACTATTCGGGCTTTCCACTGCCGACTTCTCGTCATAGTATTGATCTACGGAGACCGGTTATCGAATGTAGGTGTTCGCCATGATTGATCGTCGCTCGTTTCTCACTGCAGGCGCTGCGCTTCTGCCGGCCTCCTGGCTCACTCCTGCACGTGGCGCTGAGACGCTCGCCGGCGAGCCGATCATCGGCACATATGCCATCACCCTGCCGCGCGACGGCGTTTACCGGGTGATGGCGGACGGCATCTGGGCCAAAGATCCGACAGAGCTGTCGATGTTTCTGACGCGCGGCTCTGACATCAGCATGATCGCGGCTGCGGTTCGCGCGCCGCGGCCGGGCGAGGGCGGCGAGCTGGTGCTGGCGACGCGCATCGATGCCAAGGCACACGATCGCATCTCGATCGAGGTCTCGAGCGATACCAACTCGATGCCGCGGCTTGCCGCGATGCCTCTCATCTTCTACGCGTAAATCTGTCTAGCGTCACTTGACCTGAATCTGCGTCGGGCATAGCGTCACCTCTACAGGAGGTGGCGCATGAATGCTTTGGAGCAACATCTAAAGCCCGATCAGCTGTTGCGGCTGCGATGTCTCGAGCTGGCGCTCAACAACCGGCACGCGTTCTCCGATGGAGAGCGACGATCGTTCACGGAATGGGCTGATCTCTTCCAGCAGTTCGTCATGACCGGCGTGCCCTTCACGGATAATCCGTGGATCACGGGGAACGTCACCCGCCAGCATGAAATCATGCAGAAGAACCCAGAGCTTGCCAGGAAGCTCATTGCCGAAGTGAGCGAGGCTCGCGGCGAAAACTCAGCACCAGCAACCCAGGAGTAGTGACATGCCTGTGCAGATTCGCATGGATCATACCGGTGACACCCGCTTTACGTTCGATGCTGCCGATGAGGCGGCTGTCGCCGAAGCCGAGGCCCGTTTCAAGGAGCTGACCGGAAAGGGCTTCCGCGCCGCAGCCTTGGGTGAGAGCGGTGAGCCTGGACGTCTGCTCAAGGAGTTCGATCCGACCGTCGAGCGCACGCTCTTCATTCCGGCTCTGCAGGGCGGCTAGTCCATGTGGCCACCAGAGGGGATCAATGATCTCCAGTATCTGGAAAGGGAGATCGAGCGGGCCGCGACGCGATCTCCAGTACATGGGCATGCAGGTGGTCGTGGATGCTGCGGATCAGGCCGACAACACTGGCTTGATGGGCTTACGCATCGATCGGGCTCTTCTCGATCCTGTAGACAGCGATGTCGGGATCGGCCTCTGTGCTCCCAATTTCGAGGCGGAGCTGGCTGAACACGCGCGGCGTATCTCGCAGGCCGACGTCGTTATCGACCGCTACAATGATTTCGGGGGCGACAAGAAGGCCAGCGAGAAGTCCATCAAGCTGCTCAAGGAAAACCTGACGCCCAAGCAGCTCGAAACCTATGAGAAACATCGCTGGTTCGAGGTGAAGGGCGGCGACACCGGCCGGACCTACCGCATCTATCACCGCCGGCAAATGAACGTCTCGGTGCGCAACTGGCGCGGCAAGCACAAACACGGGCTCTGCTTCCTGCCCACCGGCGGCCTCGCCATTGGAGATATCCTGCTCGGACAGAAGATCGCGCTCGAGCTCTACGAGCACGATGCCCTCAAGGTCGCCAACCGGTTCGATCATGACCCTGGCATTTGGGTCACGCCCTTCGAAACTTCTTTCGAAGAAGTGGTCTAGTGACGCTTGACGTCTCCGCTGGCTGACCTTACACGTGATTCTGCCACGAGCGAGCGGTGTGGGGTGGAGCAGTGGTAGCTCGCTGGTCTCATACGCCAGAGGTCGTCGGTTCGAATCCGACCCCCGCAACCAATCGATCCCATCCGAGATAAAAGCCGCCGGGGATGGGAAAAAGGAAGTGGTGACAGCGCGCATCTCGCGCCAACACACGGAGGCTTGCCATTCATGTTCAAGAGCGCAGCATACCCCGATACTCCGCTCGATCACTCCAAATCGCGCGATTTCATGCGCACCAACCTCGGCCTTTCGCCAGTACAGGATTCGCTCGAACTGAATGGCGAGGCGGCAACCGACGTCACGCTCGAAGCCTATCAGACGACGCTCGTCTCGGCAGACGCTGGCGCCCAATACAATCTGCCGGATGGCGAATACGTTGGCCAGCGCAAGCTGCTGAAGGCCGATGTCTCCGACGCAGGAACATGCGTCGCTTCCGACGCGGCCAAGGCGAAATTGATCGTCAATGGACTCCATGGCCAATCGGCAGCGAACGTCACTGCGCTCACCTTCGATGCCGATGGCGAACTCGCTCTCCTCGAGTGGACAGGCGCGAAATGGAATGTCGTCTACGCAACCGCTACGGTCACGGATGATTCGGTATAGCGCGCGGCAAGACCAATTTGAACGGGCACCTTCGGGTGCCCGTTGTATTTTGATTGCAAATCAGCAACACCTTTGCACCTTTCAGAAAAAAATCTTGACAGGCGCATTTTTGCTGGTTGACGCAAGAGCCAATTTGGTCTAGCACCACGATACCATCGGCTCATTGCGAGCGATGAGCTATGGGCCCTCCTTGGGCGTTGTTTCCTCCCTAGACTTGGGCCGTTCGGAAATCCGGACGGCCTTTTTCGTTGGGGGATCGTTCAGTACGGCGAAGGCGGGGTGCCTGCGCTTTGCGATTGTCCTGAGATGTGCTGCTCAATACGCCCACTCGATTTTGGAGTGCGGCAGGTCACGGCTTTCCGAAAAAGCAGCGCTCAGGGTCGTCGATCGATGCGGGACCATTTGGGCTCGTCGAGACCTCGCTCGACGCGCCGCATCTTCGTCTTTACCGCCGCAAACGAGCGGTGGTCTGAGGGTGAGCTCGGCGTAAAAACGATCGTCCTGTGCCGAGGATGCGTCAGCCTGTAATGCTGATTCTTGGTCTGCTCGATATCCCAGCCACGCTTCTTCGCGTAGCTCAATAGCTCGCGGCGGTAGTGTGCGGGGTTCATGGGCGTCTCCTCAGGCGGCACGCTTGATGGAGACTTGCTGAAGCTGCCACTGCAGAATGATCTTTTCGCGCAGCCACGCTCGAAAAAGAGCTTCATGCAGCGGTTTCGAGTAGGACCAGTGTCCATTCACTCCCATCTGTCGCGCGCGGCTGCAGGCGACCTCGAGCTTTAGGATAAGTGCTCGCGTATTGTGGATCGCGGCCTTGGCATCGACCAGGAGATGCGCGGCTGGATCAACGAGCATATTCGGATCGTCAATGATCGGCGCCCATTTCGGAATGTCGCGACGATCATAACTGCCGATCTTCGCACGTAAATCAGCACAGCTTTGTTGCCAGGATTTGACGTCCTGCAGCTCGATCATGGTGGTCTCCTTGGGGCTCGCGTCCGGGTCGGGCAGGCGGTAGTCTCACGCCACTTGCCATCATGCGTCTAGTATAACTGGTCTTGATGCCGTCCAGCAAGGATCAGTCCAGCTCTCCACAGCTGGGTCAGTCGGGCGCCGTTCGCCTTCGTCCGTAATCGATCAGAGTGCCGGGCCGGCGCGATGCCGGGTCGGATCACCTCAACTGCCAGCTTGTCTGCCGGCGCGATGCCGGTCGAGAGCCGAGGCCAACCGCGGGCGCGATGCCTGCATTGAGGATTGTGATGTTCGACTTTCCACTGACCGTCAAATCAATCGACGAAGTTCCCGAAGAGTACCGCATCCTTTACGAGCTGAATGACGACGGCGAGGGCGCGACGCTCATCGCTAGTCTGAAGCAGCGCATAGAGGGTGTCGGTCCTGCCGGACAACGCGCTCTGCAGGAAGAGCGCAAGGCCCGGGCTGCTGCCGAAAAAGCCGCGAAGGCTTGGAAGGAGGCGGCCGGTGTCGAAACTCCGGAAGAGCTCACTGCCAAATTCGAGGAAATCGAATCCGAGTGGCAGCAGAAGCTCGAGGAAGCGCAGGCCACTAAAGGCGGCGACAAGGACGAAGATCTGAACAAGCGATTGCAGCAGGTCAGATCCGAAGTCGAGCGCGAGTGGAGCAAAAAGCTCGATCGGGAAATTGCCGAGCGCAAGAAGGCCGAGGAAGAGCGCGACCAGATGTTCAAAGACATGCAAAGGAACATGCTGGAGCGCGAAGCCATGGAGGCCATCGCAGCGCACAAGGGCAAGCCTACGCTGCTCAGGCGCGAGGTTATGGCCCAGCTCAAACTCGCCAAGACGGACGCCGGCTGGAAGGTCCGCGTCGTCGATGAAGATGGCGATGAGCGCTACGACGGCGATGGAAAGCCGATGACGGTCCACAACCTCGTGGCACTGATGCGCCAGTCCGATGACTACGCGGCTGCTTTTGAGGGCGATGGCGCCACTGGAAGCGGTTCACGGTCGCCGGCCGGCGGCACGAAGATCTCCTCAAAAACCAACCCCTGGTCCAAAGCGACGTTCAACGCAACGGAGCAGGCCAAAATCCTGAAGTCGAATCCTCAGCTCGCCAAGCAACTGCAGGCGCAGGCTGAGGCCGAGGCTCGCAGGTAAGGCCACAGCTCACTTCCGAAGTTTCAAGACCCCGTCTCTCGTGAGAGTGGCGGGGTCTCGTCGTTTCGGGAGCCGCGTCGGCGCGCTGAGGGCCACCAGCGAAAGAGGGCACCCCAGAAATGACTGAGACTCGCCTTGCAGACGTTATCGTTCCCGAGCATTTCAATCAGTATTCGATGCAACTTACCACCGAGTTGTCTCGATTCCGGCGCTCTGGGCTTGTGGTCGACTTCTCCGCGGAGCTTGGCTCCCAGATGGGCGGCACGACCGTCAACATGCCGTACTTCAACGATCTGGAGGGTGACGACGACGTCGTCGACGACACCCAGGATCTCGAGCTCAACAAGATCACGACCGGGCAGGATGTTGCGGTCAAGCTGTACCGCGCCAAGGCTTTCGGTGCAACCGACCTGTCCGGCGATCTCGCCGGCGCCGATCCTGTCAAGGCGATCGCCACGCGCTTTGCCGAGTGGTGGATCCGCAAGGAGCAGGAGGTTCTGATCTCGGTCTGTCAGGGCGCGCTCGGTTCGGCGCTGATGACCGATAACGTCCTCGATATTTCAAACCTCGAGGGCGCTGCCGCAAACTTCGATCCCTACAGCTTCATCGATGCGCAGGCGCGTCTCGGTGACCACCAGGATCTTCTGTCTGGCATTGCCTGCCACAGCAAGACCTACACGGCCATGAAGAAGGCTGATCTCATCGAGGAGATCCGGCCGTCGGATGGCGGTGATCCCATTCCGACCTACATGGGCAAGGTCCTGATCGTCGATGACAAGATGCCTTATTCTGAGGGCGTCTATACGACCTTCATCTTCGGCCAGGGCGCCATCGGCTACGTCTCCGCAAGCCCGAAGGTTCCCGTCGAGGTCGGTCGCGAGCCTCTGAAGGGCGGTGGCCAGGACTATATCGTCCAGCGCCGCTTCTTCGTCATGCACCCGCGCGGCGTGCGCTGGTCTCCGCAGCCTGGCGTCCCGGCGAGAGCGACGCCCACCAACGCCGAGCTGGCCAATACGGCCAACTGGCAGCGCTGCTATGACCCGAAGAACATCCGGATCGTGATGTTCAAGCACAAGGTCGGCTAAGGCTGATCACCCGCGCACTTACAAGCGGAAAGGCCGATCGGGATTGCCGGCCTTTCCGCTTGCTCCTCCATAACGACAGCAAAGCCGAGCCTCCCCGTGGAATATGATCAACTTTCTGAGCTGATGGAGCGGCGTGCCCGCAAGCGGGCCAAGCGCCGCCGTGCTCAAATGCGCGCGGCCCAGGCGGCCGTATTGCGCGTGCGTGCCGTTTACGTCAATGCCTGCGACAACGGCTGGAAAAGCGATGAAGCCCTGGCTCTGCAGCGCGCTTTTGTCGACGCCATGCAGATTGGCGATGAAGTGCATGCCGCGGCCATCGAACATCTGAGCCATCTGACCCCAGCCGAAGCCAACGCCGCCATCGACAAATACGAAGCGATCGTTGCAGCCCAGCATGCTGCCGAGCAGCAGGCCGATCCCGTTGTTGAGACCGCACCCTCTGCGGAAGAAATCGCAGAGCCGGAACCGAAGCATCCTGTTTCCCCAGAACCGGAGCCGGAAGCCCAGCCCGTTGCTACGGGTGCAGCGTTTGACGATGACGACGATCCATTCACCGATTGGGTCGACAATCCCGAAGCGAACGCAATAGCCGAGACGGCGCTGGAGCCTGTCGTTGAAAGCCCGCCGGTAGAATCCACGACAGAAATCGAGACCGTGGCGAGTCCTGTCTCTGAGCCTGCGCCGGCGGTCGAGAAGCCGAGGCGTAGACGTCGCTCGCGCAATTGAGTCTCATCATGGCCTACGCGACCCGGGAAGACATCGAAAGCCTTTACGGCCCTCAGCTCGTTTCCATCATCGCTGATCTCACCGAAGACGGTCAGCCCGAGGATGTCGCGGTCGAGCGAGCCCTCAACGAAGCCTCTTCCGAGATTGATACCTATCTCGCAGTCCAGTATCTGACGCCTATCAATCCTGCGCCGCCGATCCTCGTCCAGCTTTGCCGTGACATGGCGATCTATCGCCTGGCGCTGCAGTCGAGCGTGCGCACCACGGAAATGCGCACGCGATACGAGGACGCCATCAAGATGCTCGAACGCATCGCGGCCGGCAAGGCAAGCCTGCCGCCCGTTGACGGCGATCTCAACAGAGATGGCGAGGTCAACGAGGATGATGATGCGCTTGCTGAGGCGCTGAAGCGGCCTTACATCCTGCGCACCGTTCGCAATGGGTAAGGGCTGCAGATGATTGTCGTCCACACTCATGGTTTTGATCGGGCTGTTCTGCAGATCAACGAGTTCGCGGAATTTGATCGCCGCGCTCTGCTTGCTGCTCTTGCAGAGACCGTGCGGAAGCAGACGATCCGTCGTTTTGCGACGAAGACAGCCCCGGGCGGCGGCAAGTGGGCCCCATTGAAGCCGTCATCCGTGCGCGGCCGGCGCACGCCTCGCGACATTCTGGTCGATACCGGGCGGCTCAGGAACTCGATCGCATCGAAGGTGTACGGCCACACCGCCGAGATCGGCACCAATGTCTTCTACGGCAAGTTCCACCAGTTCGGGACAAAGAAGATGGTGGCGCGGCCGTTCTTAGGAATTGACTCATCGGATGTCGCGGAGCTTCGGCGCGTGGCTGAAGCTTTCATCCGTGCTGCCACGGTCGCGTGAGGTCGCGCGATGTCGTTTCGCCAATATCGCGACGCTGTCATCGACGACATCCGCAAGGAGCTGGTGATCAATGTGAGCGAAGGTCTGACGGACAGGCCGTTTCTGCAAGTCGCTGCAGCGCCGCGCGTCGTTGACGAAGACTGGCTCGAGCACGTGATCCGCAAGGTGCCGTCCGTTCACGTTGCCTTTATCGGGAGTGGGCGGCGTCTGGAACGCCTTGCCAACGGACAGCTCAGAGGCCCCTGGTCAATGGTGGCGCATGTTGTCGTCGGCACCAGACCGAAGGTCCCGGCAGAAACTCTGCTTCTCGACAAGCTCTACGAGTTCGCCATGTGGATCGAAGGCCGCACGTTCGGCTATCCGCTGGCGGCGCCGGCACAGGTCGTTGAGATCGAGAACCTGTGGAACCTGCAGGTTGACAAGGAAGGTTTTGCCATTGGCAGCGTCTCCTGGCAGCAGATGGTGACCTTCGGGCGGGACCTTGCGGCAGAGGCGTTTGCAGAAGGCGGGCCGGATTTTCCGGTGACCGCGCCGGCTGGTGGCCTGCCCTCAATGCGTGAGCTGTTTGTCCATCCCGACGGGTCCAGAGCCTGGCCCGAAGAAGATTAAGCCGCTTCGCTTTCATCCCTCTCGCCCCTGGAGATTGCACTGATGATCATCGGCCTGCTCAACCCTATCCGCTGGGTTTTCGATCACAGCCGTTGGGCTGTCGATCGCACCCGCTTTGGTCCATCCCGCCATGCAACGCTGCAGCGCGAGAAGGTCGAGTACCGCTTTATTTTCGATCACGACCGCTGGATCTTCGACCGGGCCCGCTGGTGGGGCACGGAGGCGATGACTCCGGAAGAGCTGGAGTAAGCGCTGGTGGCGCGGCACGCCCTCATTGAGCTCGTCATTGAGTTACGCGAGGAGTTGATCGAGGCGCGCCGCGAAATCGCTGAGCTGCATCGGCGCATGGCCCACATCATGCGCCCGGCGCGCGTGACTCAGGTTGATGCGGAGAAGGGTCTGTTCAAGGTCGCGTATGCGCTCGACGATGAAGGCAATCCCGTCGAGAGTCCATGGATTCGCTACGCGCATCGCAATAGCAAAAAAAATCAGGTTTGGGACCCGCCGGGTGTCGATGAGCAGGTGATTCTGTTTTCGCCCGGCGGCGATGTCTCGCCGCTGTCGTGGATCATGCCTGGCGGCTTTTATGATGACATCCCGAAGAACCACGACAAGGAAGACGAATACAAGCGGACCGTCAGCAGCTCGTTGTTCCTGATGAAAGACGGGGAGATTCGCTTCAAAGCCGACAAATTGATTCTTGAAGGCGAAGTGCATCTCGGCGGCGAAGGTGGTCAGCTGGTGCATCGCAAAGGCGACGTCGATAGCGACGGCGATACGGCTGAGACCTCGGCCAGCAAAGTCTACGCCGTCTGATCTTTTCCCTAGATAACGGAGATTTCCGATGACGACCAAGACCTACCGGTCGAGCGGCGGCTGGGTGCTCGGCTCGTATGTGGCTGAGAATCAGCGGCTGAGGCTGCACCCGAAGCAGGCGGCGCCTTACGTGCAGAACGGCACGCTCGTTGAACTCGGTGCCGATGGGCAGCCTGTCAAGAAGGTGGCCAAGAGCGCAAAGCCGACGCCCGTCGAGGCGCCTGTCAAGCCGGCTACTCCTCCGTCTCCGCGCCCTCGCCGCTCGCGCCGCGTCTCTGAAAGCGTCTCGGCAAGCTTGCCCCAAAATCTTGTTGGCCTCGCGCCGCTCACCGACAGGTCCGAGCAGTAAGGAGGTTTGAGCGGTGGCCGGGATGAACCGCCAGACCGGCAAGCCGCTTGATGGCTGGCAGCACGTCTCGCAATCGATCGGCGATATTCTCTCGACGCCGATTGGTACGCGCGTCATGCGCCGCGACTACGGCTCACGTCTTTTTGAGCTTGTTGATCGCCCGATGAACGAAGCGACCGTGATGGAGGCAACGATTGCCGTTGCCGAGGCGCTCGATCGTTGGGAGCCGCGGTTTGAGCTGCGTCGCGTGATGATCCTTGAAGGCGGCCAGGACGGCCATCTCAGCATCGATGTCATTGGCGTCTATGTGCCGGACGGCCATTTGAGAACCGTGCGCGTGACGATCTGAAGGGGCGCTCTCATGACCACCCAAGTCACGCATCCGCCGCGCTTCGACGCGATCGATCTGTCGCAACTGCCTGCTCCAGAGGTTGTCGAAACCCTCGACTACGAAGCGATTCTCGCTGAGCTCAAGGCGGACTTCAAAGAGCGCTGGCCCGACTACGACGTCGAGATGCTGGAAAGCGATCCAGCGATCAAGCTGCTTGAGGTTGCGGCATTCCGCGAGCTGGTCCTGCGCGCCCGCGTCAATGATGCGGCCCGGGCGGTCATGCTTGCATTTGCGAAGTCGTCCGATCTCGATCATCTGGGCGCGCTTTTCAAGACGTCGCGCAAGCTGATCCAGGAAGCCGACCCGACGATCAATCAGCCGGAAATCTACGAGAGCGACCGGGAGTATCGCGCGCGGGTGCAGCTGGCGCCGGAAGCCCTGTCGACCGCCGGCCCGATCGGGGCTTATATCTACCATGCATTATCAGCGCACCCGGATGTTCGTGACGTCGGCGTCTATTCTCCAGAGCCTGGCAGCGTGCATGTTCTGCCGCTCGTGCGCGCCGACGACGGCATTCCTTCCGAGGAAGTGCTTGATGCCGTGCGCGACCGGCTGATGCTGGAGACTGTCAAGCCGCTCACCGACTCGCTTGCGGTGCGTGCGCCTGAGCGTATCGATTTCACGGTCGAGGCAACGCTCGTCATTCCGCATGGACCGGACTCGTTGACCGTCAAGCAGGCGGCAGAGGCCGCTCTTGCGACCTACCTCAGCTCAAGGCACAGAGTTGGCCGCACGGTCTATCGCTCAGGAATAACTGCAGCGCTTTCCGTGGCCTCCGTCGAGACCATCGTGCTCGCCAGTCCGGCCCAAGATGTGATCGTGGGCCCCGATCAAGTCGCTTGGGCGACGGATATCTCGATCTCCATTCAAGTCGCCGACTGAGCGATGCACCAACATCTGCTGCCGCCCAACTCGACGCCGCTCGAGATCGCGCTCGCGCAGACTATTGCGCGCATCTCGATGATTCCCGATCCCGTCGAGGTCGTCTGGCGTCCTTGGGAATGTCCGGAAAACATCTTACCGTGGCTCGCGTGGGCGTTATCTGTCGATGTCTGGGATAATACCTGGACGGAAGAGCGCAAGCGCCACGTCATCGCGAATGCGGTCGAGCTGCATCGCCTGAAAGGGACTGCGGCAGGTCTCAAGCGTCACGTCAAGCTCGTCGATTCGGAAGTCAAGCAGCTCGTCGTCCCGCCGCAGAGCGCATTCGCGTCGCGCTCTCTCACCAAGGAGGAGATGGACGCTTGGCTCAGGACGATGCCGCAGATCCGGGTCTATCTCGCGCGCGAGGTGGGCTCTGGACAGGGGCTCTACTTTGCCAACCAGCATTTCGTCGACAACGCGTTTGCCTGCTTCGATGCCGGCAGGGCACTCTATGGTCGCACTGCCCGCCTATGGGATCGCGGCGAGGAAGTTCCGCTCAAGATCGTCGATCTGACGACGCAGCGGGAAGAGAGACAGGCTCTGAGAATTGAGCGCGTCTCGATTCCCGGTAATGCCGGCAAGGGTGCGTTCGTCGGGCGGTTCATCAATCACACATTCGTCGGTCATGTCGGTAAGGCGGCGCAGATTGTCACTTACCGTCAGAACATCAGCTATGAGCACCGGCTGTCGTCCCTGTCGATGCGCTCTGCTCATCCTGGCCTTGATCCCGTTGACGTGCGTTCGGAAAGGGTTAGCGAAACAGGGCATGCCGGTGCATACGCGTTTGTCAGGCGTTTTGTCGGTCACGTGTTTGCCGGCGAGGATCGAGCGCCGTGGATGATGTACGACCGCATCGTCCTGCATGATCCGGCGCGCGCGGCGATCAAGGTGCCGGCCTGGTCTTTTGCGGGTTACGCCCGGCTCGGCATCCGGCCCTATACGGCCAAAACGATCATCGATCTCAAGGATACGATGCACGCGCGCGCCGCGGCCGTCGGCAAGTTCATCGGCAGGTGCTACGCGCTACCTGAAAAGACCCGCAAGAGGACGAATGCGCGACTCGCCGTGCGTGCTTCCAAGGCCGCACGCGACCGCATCTTTGTTACCCACAAGCTCACGCGCCCGCGCACCTTCGCGGACGGCATCCCGCTCGACGGGAGCTTCACGTTCGGCGCGCGCGTCGCATTCCGCCTTTAACTCGGAAGGACCACTCCATGGAGCGGCGTGTCAAGATCCATCAGAATCAGCAGATCACTGATACCGATCTCAACAACATGGGCGAGTTCCCGCGTGCGTCGCTTGATCACGTCGTGCATGACGGTATCGATAATGGGCGCAAGTTCTGGGGTTTTCCTGTTGTTGCAAGCGGCCCGCTTGAGGTCACCGTTGGTGCCGGCCGGTATTACAATCAGGGCAAGGTGTTTTATCGCGACGATGACGGCGGTGTGACGCTGTCCGTTGCCGATTACGTGCCTGTCGTCACAAAGCGCATCGTCACTGTCGCGGTCTGGGGTCAGGAGGTCGATACCAACGTGCAGCCGCGCACGTTCCTGCAGAATGTCGATACTCTTGAGACCGAAGCCGAGGCGGTCGCCACCGAAAGCCGTCGTCACGCCGAAATCAATCTCGTGGCCGGCATCGAGGCCGTCGAGCCGCAGCCGGCTCCGCTCGATGCCAACGTCATCGCGGTTGCCTATATCACCATGTCGCCGGGCGGCATCGAATCGATCGAGGCTGTCGAGATCAACCGTATCACGTCGGTTGCCGCCAATCGGCAAAAGATCAATGAACTAGACGCATGGCGCAGTCAGGCAGGGTCGATCCTTGATACCCTGCGGTCGGACGTGGCTGGCATCGTCGATCGGCAGCGCGGATTGATCGGGCGCACGGAGTTCAACGATGTGACCGCGGACGTAGCGGCAATCAAGGACTTGCTGGAGCTTCCTGATGATCTGACGACTTACTCCGCCGACCACTTCCTCGACCTGAGCGGTAGCGATCCGGATCATCCCGATTGGCTTGCCAAGGTCGAAGAGGGTGTTCGCTTTCCGCATGCCCAAGAGCGCCTTGCTCAAATCGGTCTGCTCAATCAGTTCGAGGAGCGCGTTACGGTCACCAACGGCTTCATGCTGCCAAAGTGGCATGAGGTGACACGCATCGCCGTCGTCGGAAACGACGGCGAGCTGAGTCTGTCTCAGTACCAGTTCCAGACTGTGACGGTTGTTGAGAAGAAGCGCTCTCGTCGCCGCGTCCGCTACGGCGAGGTAATGAAGAAGTGTACGAACTCCTCCTGGTGGAAGTCCGGACACTACAATGCGCATGAGCGTATTTTCAGCCGCGGCGACGAAGTCTTCGAGGTCGTCAGCAAGGACGGCAAGTGGGTTCGCCTGCGTCAATACTGGGTTGATTACGTCGAGGAGAGCTATTGGGAGGAAGTCGTCGTTACCGAGGGCGTCAACGGCTCGGTAACGGGGCAGACCTTCCTCAATGCGCAAGACGGCTGGCTGACTTCGATCGATCTCTACTTCACCCGCGTCGCCAGCACCGGCGATGTCCATGTGCTGATCACGGAAACCGCAGGTGGCGCGCCAGATTTCACGAAGACGATCGCCAAGGTCACGGTTGCTGCCGCCGATTTGAAGGTCTGGCCAGACGCGACGCGCATTCCGTTCTCACCAACGCACCTAATCGCTGGCCGCTATGCGATCGTGATCATCACTCCAGGCAACCATTTCTCTGCACTTGTCTCCAACAATAAATTCGCCGAAGGCTCGCTCTTCTACAGCACAGACAGTGCTTGGTTCATGGGCGACCTGACGCGCGATCTGGCGTTCCGCGCCAACTTCGCCGAGTTTGAGAGTCCGCGCGTCGAGGTCCAGATGCAGCCGCTGGAGCTCGCCAATGGTATTGCCGCGATTGACCTTTTGATGGAATCAATCGTTCCGACGGGTTGCGAGATCCATCACGAGGTCCAGATCAATTCCGTCTGGAAGCGGCTGTCAGAGGAAAACCAGAACCTTCTGAACGGCCTGCCGGCTCTGGTGCCCTATCGCATCGTGTTTGTTGGCACAACCGACAATCATGGCGGTGTCGCGCTGGGCGCGCCGTCAACGGCGCTCACATTGCGCCCGCGCACGGATTTCCAGCACGTTTCCGCGACACGGACGCTGCCGGCTCCGTGCGACGAGATCGAGGTCAGGGCAGAGGTCGAATGGTGGGATGACGACCGCCATACACTCGACATCAAGCTGCTGACAGGCGCCGAGTTCGATACCGAGGTGCCGGCGGACAGCACAGAAGAAAGGGCGTTGCCGAACCTCGCCGGCGTCACGGATCGCAAAGAGTTCCGCGCCAAATTCACTCTCGGTGCCCCGATCGAGGCTTACAAGATCCTGCTCGAAGGCACAACCAACAACGCGCTCGTCACCTATCACGTGTCAAAGCGTGTCGACATCGCGTGGGCGGCAGAGTGACGTTTTGCTGAAATAGCAGAAAATCAGACGGAGACCTGATATGGCCCCCCGAAAAAAGGAGCCAGCCCTTGAGCTTGGCGCAATTGAAGCCGATCGCCAGTACAGGGTGAAGTTCCGTCTGCCGCATGCAATTGGGCGGACGCGCTTCTCACCGATCCACAGCTACAGGATCAAGGGTAAGTTGCTGACCGAAATTCCGGTTGAAAAGCTTTCGAGCGTGGAAGCTATCTGATGGCAGAAGTCGTCGATGCTTTCGAGCGGGCGTTTTCGGCCGCCTCCCTCAAGGGCATCAACGCCGAAACCTGGGACCGCTTTATCCGCACGATCAACGTGCGACTCAAAGGCGTCGAGGAAAAGAAGGCAGATTTTGAGGCGGCAGAGCAGCTGCTTATCGGTCTTGGGTTGCAGCGGATCAACGAAGCGCTGCTGCCGGCATTCCAGACGATCACGGGCCTATCGCATCTAGGCGCGATATTTTCAACCACCTCATCGACAACACTCGAGATCGGCGTTGGCTCGAAAGAGCTCACCATAGCCGAGGCGGATCGCGACCGTTTCGCTCCGTCGGCCTATCTGGCAATTCGCGCGACTGGCGAAGGCGTGCGCGTGATGACCGGCTACCTTGTCGAGTATCAACGCGAGACTGGTACGCTCAAGATTGATGTCGATCAATTCCGCGGAGAAGGCTCTCACAACGATTGGACCATATCGGCTGCGGCAGCACCTGATTTCGCAAGTTTTGCGGACATCAGAGGAGAGGCGCCGGAAGGACTGGATACACTCGAAAAGATTGCTCAAGCGATCGACAACGATCCCACATTCGCCGAGACTATCAACTCCGCATTGGCCTCGTTGAACGCGAGCCTGGTCAATGGTCTGTCCGGCAAGGTATCGCTTTCTCGAAAGATCGAGACCTCTGGATTGGCTCAGGGAGGGGGTACACTTGCTTCGGATCGCACCATTCTGGTGCCAAAGGCCAATGCTGCTTCACTTCGCGGCGGGACAGACGATACCAGCGCGCTAACAGCGAAGGCAGCTTATAGCGCCATGGCCGAGGTGACGCTGACGGATGCCGCAACCGTCACTATCGATTTGACCGCGGGCACGGATTTCTACCTTCCGCTCGGAGGCAACCGCACCCTCGCCAATCCGACCAATGCCGACAAGGTGATCGGAAAGAAGGGCCGCATTCGCATCGTCCACAGCGACCGCACGCTCTCATTCGGGTCGAATTGGGAGTTTGCTGGCGGGGAGGCACCGGACCTGAGCGAGGGCAGCAACAAGACCGACATTCTCTATTACGACGTTATAGCCGCCGATCGCATTCTCGGCGCGCTGGTTCCGGAGATTTCGTGATGACGCCTCCGCTTGCGCTTCCCCCCCCTGATTTTCCTCTCCCCGCCTATGTGCGGCGGGCTGAGAGTGGGCTGCTGACGCCGGTAGCTGCTGTTCTGCCTGGACTCTACATGCTGCCGGGGTTCTTCGGTGGCGCACGCAAGGTCGAGTTTTTCGATAGTGCGACCAGCAAGAGCGCGACGATCCAAGTCCCGCCCGGTGTGCGGGCTGGCGACATCATCGTACTGGCCGACTATGCGATTGAAGATGGTGACGAGCCGGATCTGGTCATCCCGTCCGGCTTTACTTCGTGGATGGACTATGGCGGCGACACCAGCGCCAGTGGCTGGGAGTCCCGGCTGCTGGCGAGCTACAAGATTGCCGCTGGCACCGAGGGCGGGACGAACCTCACCGGCATGGCGGGCGATGAAGAGTCGAAGGCGTTGGTGGTGTTTCGGCCGAACTTCGCGGTGGGCGCAGTTACGAGGACCGATTCGGGCGGGTCGAACACCAACAGCAACCCAGCGCCTGTGTCGATTCTGTCCGGCGCTGGAGCCCCACCGCTGATCGTGTTCGGGTTCTACGCGGTTGCGTCCGGTTCGATTAGCCCGCGCACCATGACTCCGGCGAAGGACTCCGAGATCAACGCGGCGGGTGATCCTGTCCTCTACATGGCGTGGAAAATTTACAACTCATCTCCCGCCAACGTCCAAATCGACATGGATGACGAAGGCAACCTGAACACGCTCGCGGGCGGATTTTTGGAGGTAGCGTGATGCTCGTCTACACCCTCCCCGACAACCGCCAGATCCAGCAAGGACAAGCCTTCGAGCTGGACGGTATCAAATACCCGCGCAACTGGCTCACCCGTGCCACCCCAGAAGATTTGCAGGATCGCGGAATTACCGTCGAGGAAATTGCTGATCCGGAGCCCGAGCCCTATCAGCCGACAGTCGATGATGTGATCGCCGAGCGCGCGCGACGCTTGGCGCTCGGCTTCGACTATGACTTCGGTGACGAGCGCGGCGTTCATCGTATCGGCACGACCGATAACGATATGAAGGGCTGGGATGAGGTAACAAAGATATCGAATGCCTTTCTAGCGATTGGCGAAAACGACGCGACTATTCAGATCGAAACCAATACCGGCCCGACACAAGTTACCGCGTTGGAATGGCAGTATATTCTGATTGCTGCCGCGCAGTTCCGGCAGCCGATTTGGCTGGCATCCTTCGCGCTGCAGAAGATGGACCCGATTCCGGAAGACTACGCCGACGACAGCTATTGGCTGCCGAGCGAATGATCGATTCACCGAGTGAATATCTGAGTTTGGCCGATTCCTGATCCGGCATCGTGATTTCGCGCTGCGACCTACGGTTCGCGGCGTTTTTTGCGTTCTCGCGCCCTCTCACCCACGTCATTGAAGGAGGCCATCTGATGGCTGCCGCTCTTCGCTATCTGCACGGCGTTGAGGTTATTGAGGTGTCGGATGGCATCCGGCCCATCCAGACCCTCAAGTCCGCCGTGATCGGTATCGTCGGCACGGCTCCCGACGCTGACCCGGAAATCTTTCCTATCAACGAACCCGTCCTGCTTATCGGCGATCAACGCACCGCACAGCTGCTCGGATCTTCCGGCACGCTGCTCGATGCTATGAAAGACATCTATTCCATCATCGGCGCCACGGTCGTGCTGGTGCGCGTCGAGGAAGGCGAAAACGACGCCGAGACGCTTTCCAACGTCATCGGCAATCCGATCACCAAGACCGGCGTGTGGGCCTTGATGACGGCCAACGAGAAGGTCAAGGTAAAGCCGCGCTTGCTGTGCGCTCCCGGCTTCACTGGATTGCGCCCGACAGACGGTATTGCGAGCGTCACTGTCAACACCGGCGGCGCAAACTACGACCCGCTCCGGCCGCCCAAGGTGACATTCCAGAGCGACAGCGGCTACGGCGCCGAAGCCGTCGCGGTCATTCAAAACGGCCATGTCAACTCGATCATCGTCACCAACCCGGGTCACGGCTATGCTTCGCCGCCGACGGTTACGATCGAAAGCACGGCGCCCACTCTCTCGGTCCAGGCTGGCGAGGAGAACGCCGGCAATGGCACGCTGACGCTGGCTGAGCCTGGTTATAGCACCGACATCAAAGCTGGCCGGTATGTCATCACCTGCACGGCTGCAGCACAGGATGGCGGCACCTTCAGCGTCGTCGATCCCAATGGTGATACGGTCGGCGAAGCCACTGTTGGCCTGGCCTTCGATGACGAGATCAAGTTCACGATCGCCGATGGCGAAGACGACTTCGAGGAAGGCGACACCTTCTTCGTGGACGTGACCATCAACGGCGGCTTCGGCGCCACGGCGACGGCTGTTCCCGGCGCTGCTGCTAATCCGGTCGGCAAGGCGCTCGAGGCGCTTGCGATGCGACTGCGTGCTATCGCGTTCCTCGACGGTCCGAACACGACCAACGAGGCAGCCGTTCAGTATCGCGGCGACTACGGGTCGGATCGTGTCATGATTCTCGATCCGTATCCGCTCGTCTGGTCAACCGACGTCAATGCCTATGTGGCGCGGCCGGGCTCGCCGCTCGCTTGTGCGCTGCAGTGCCGTATCGATAACGAGAACGGTTTTTGGCACTCGTTCTCGAACAAGGTGCTGCCCAACATCGGCGGGATTTCGCGTCCCATTAGCTGGGAGATCGACAACCCCGACACGGACGCCAACTACCTCAACGAGAACCGCGTCACGACTATCGTCAGGACCTGGACAGCGCAAAACGGCGGCTTCCGGTTCTGGGGTGTGCGGACGACGGCATCCGATCCGGTGTGGACTTTCATGTCGGTCCGGCGCACGGCTGACATGATCTACGAGTCGATCATCGACGCCTTCCTGTGGATCGTTGATCAGCCGATCAGTCCGCAGCTCCTCGAGGACGCCGTGCGCTCGGTGCAGGCCTATCTCCGTCTGCTCACCCGCCGCGGTGCGACGCTTGGCGGTGATGCCTGGCTCGATGTGCACCTCAACACCAAGGAGGAGCTGGCCTCCGGCAAGCTGTCGATCAGCTTCGACTTCGAGCCGCCGGCTCCCGTCGAGCGCCTGACGTTCCACGCACACAGGAACATCGCCTACTACGATGTGCTGCTCGAGGAAGTCATTCGCGAGCTGAGCCTCTAAGATCCCAAACCTGACGCAATCGCGGTCGCCGGCGAAAGCCGGCGGCTTTCTCTTTATCGGCCAATGACGGAGAGCGCAGATGGCCCAGCTAAACAATCTTCTTCGGTACTACGCCGTCTACCTCAACGGCGTTGGCTACATGGGCGAGGCTGAAGATGTCAAGCTGCCCGAGCTCAAGATCAAGCGCGAGGAGTTCCGCGGAGGTGGCATGGACATCCCCGTTGATGTCGACCTCGGCATGGAAAAACTCGAGACGGAGTTCAAGCTCTTCTCCTACGATCCCATGGTCTTCCGCCGTTTTGGTCTCCTCGGTCAGTTTGCGCGCACGCCGCTCACTTTCCGCGGCCACCTTGAGGGCCAGGACGGCGTGACTCAGGGCATCAAGATCAACATGGACGTCAGGTTGATGGAGAACGTGCCCGACAACTGGCAGGCTGGCGAGAAGGCTTCCGTGACGGTGCGCTGCGCGGTCGATTTCTATGAGTATATTCAGAACAATCGCGTGCTCATCAGGATCGATCCGCTTGGATTCCACCGCATCATCGATGGCGTCGATCAGCTGCTCGAGGCGCGCATCAATCTCGGCCTGCTGGCTGGCGCCAACTAATCACCCCGCCTGATCCGTCGTTGGGCCGACGCCCATGAGTTCCGCGCCGGCCGGATCGGCTTTTCTCTCAACTCTCACCCCCAACTGACGAGCCCTTCCAATGAACGATAAGCCGCAACGTGAATATGTTCTGACTGAAGCAGAGGCCAAGAGGCTTGGTCTGATTGCCGAGGATATGCAGCGTCCTCCGCAGCGCCGCGCCGCACAGGTCCAGGCCGCGCACGCCGTGCCGACACCGCATTCGGCCCGCGTGCTTCCCGGGATCCCCGGCGGCGAGCCGGTCGCGGAGGAGACTGAGACGTCGCCGGCCGCGGTGGCGGCAGCAACGGGCGAGCCTGCACCTCATGAGAAGCGCATCAAGCTCGAGGTTCCGGTCACCGATCCGTCGGGTAAGGTGTGGACTGAGGTTGTCCTGCGCCGGCCGAAGTGGTCGAAGATGGAGGAGTATGCGGGGCATCGTCTTGTGACGTCCGGCAAGCTCACCACGAACTCGGCGATCATTGCCGCGTGTGCCGGCGTGCCGCTCGACTTCATGCTGGACCTTGACGGGTTCGACGGCATGCGGCTGTTGGGCGCGCTCACAGATTTTTTCCCACAGGACCTTCGGGACAAAATCCAGTCCACTACGTCAGCATCGGAGCAGACCTAGCGGACCGGTTCCGCTGGTCGCCTGACGTGTGGGAAGACTGGCCATGGGAGCGCCTCGTGCTGTGGCACGAGGAAGCTCTCCGGCGAGCCAAGCGCGAGCAGGATGAGATCGAGAAGTCGAAGCGCCAGTCACGTACAAAGGCGCCAGGGGTCAATCAGCCATTCTGATCAGAGTGTCAGGTTGATTTCCTGCATCTTTCCGTTCTTGCCGTTGTGGACCCGGATGCTGATGATCTGCGCCGGCTCTGTTTCGGCTTTGCCGTTGGGTCGGCGCGGGCGCTTGTAGTGCTCGCTCACCCTCACGCCGTCTCTGCGCATGTAGGGAGCGACGTAGACCGTCTTCCCCTCATTGGTCGATCTGGTAGGCTGATCCGACGGCCGTGCCGGGTTGTCGGATACGGCAGTCAGGGTGAAGATCACACCGTTGGCGGTCTCTCGAGCGACGATGCGGTTGCTGGCGATGAGGTTCTGGAGATTGCGGAAGGCTGTGGTATAGCGCAGCCGTTCCATGTGCTCGGCGCTGACGAATGCACCGCGTTCTGTGACTGTGATGGTTGCCTCCGACATCCACGCAGCCGGGAAGCCGGCTTCGTGAAGTAGAGACATCACGTTGCGAGATGTGGTATAGGCGTGGCCAGCCTGGGCCATGGGGACCTCCATTGGCTTGGGTTAGGGCCTCGCGCGGTGGTAGGAGCACCCGCGAGGTCCGCTTGTCAGTTTAGCAGATTTGATCGTAAAACCAACGCCTTAATTGCTACTAAAGCTTGCCGGTCAGATACTCCACTATTATGCCGATAGCTATAATCATTATGAGTGGTCCGAGAAAATTGTAGCGCCGTGGTTCTCTGGCGGACTGCTGTAAAGCGGCCTTTAAGGTGTGGTTATCTGCTAAGGCGCTGGGCTCAAGCGTGCTGCTTTCGTCTCTCGCTTCGTCAGAAGTCAGGAGTGGTGAATATTCTCCGCAAAGCTCGCTCTTATACACCTCTGGCCAGTAAGTATTACCATATCTGGTTATCTGTGGCGGCAGACGCCGACAGATCCCATCACGCTCATCTCGCGCATCACGAACTGGCTTGAAGTATTGGCACGTGCCGCAACGAATATCGTTTTCCTCCGGCATTGCTTAGTGCTCCCCGACACGTAATCAGCGTCTGGTGACCCTTAGGCGTTTGAAAAGCCGTAGGCAAAAAGATTGTGCGTAGTAGTTGTTCTCGCAATAGTCCAAGGCTCCCTTGGCGGCGATTGGATCTACATGCTCAACTTTTGCGAAGTTGAGAATCATCGCTGAAGAAAAGCCAGAGTATTCAATTTTCTGAAGATCAGATGTTCTGATGCTGAGCCGTAATACGGGCTGCATTGATGATTTGTTATAACGATTACGAACAGACACCTTCATAATCCAAACTACGCGATCGGCAGATTTATCTCCTGTCTCCTTTATCCACTTCCCGAATCGGCGCAGATCGATGGCGCTTAAAGCGAATATGTCAGCGTCGGTGAATAGAGGGTCAGCTGATTTTGTTACTATTACAGTCTTTCCTGACCTCTCGACCGTGTAGTCGTCGCTTCCGAAGAATCCTTCTATGGATTCTTCTGCTTTAGGATGTGCGCTTGCAATTACGCAGGCCGCCAAGATGCCAGCGATGAGAGTTCGCATTGCTCAGTTCTCCCCTCATTTGCGAGAGTTGCAGCGAGAAAGTAGCAGCAGCTACTCGCACCATCCACGTGAACGAAAAAAGAACTCCAGCTCATCTACCAACACTGGACTAAACCTCACCCATGGCCGCAATGGACGTCTCCGTGCAGCTCCGGCTGCTCGATCAGATGAGCGCGCCCGCTCGCCGTGCGGCCGAAGCGTTGCGCAATATCGAGCGCCGCGCGCGAGCGCTTGGTCCGGCGGCACGTGGCGCTCTTCAGATGGCACATGCCTACGATCGTCTCGCTCTCAGTGCGCAGCGTGCGCAGGCGAAGATTGGTGCGCTGCGCGGCAAAGCGCTTGGTGTTGCTCTCGGTGCTTTCGGTTTGTCACTGCCGCTGAGAGTCGGGGCTGACTTCGAAAAGTCGCTGGTGCGGTTCGGCCAAGTCGCTGGCTGGACCGCCGAGAACATGCAGCAGAACATCCTGGCTCTTTCCCAAGAGCTGACAACGATGGCGCGAGCGACGCGCCAAAGCTCCTCCGACTTGCTGCAAGGCATGACCACCATCGTCAACCTCGGCGTCGAGGCTGACGTCGCGCGCGTGGCGATGCTTGGTATCGGCCGCGCGGCAACTGCGAGCGGTGCTTCCGTCGACGAACTCGCACGCACCTGGCATGCGGCCAGCATTCACCTTGGCCTCAGCGCGGAAGCTGCTGAGCGCGCCATGAACGTACTGCATCAGGCCGGCAAGAAGGGTGGCTTTGAGCTCACCGACATGGCGCGGTTCTTCCCGTCGTTCCTGGCCAACGTCGGCGTGCTTTATGCGGACTTCATCAAGCGCTCTACCGCCGGCATGACACCGGAGGAGGCCAAACGCTGGAGAGATGAGTTTGCGCTGCGAAAGCTGACTGAGATTGCGAGTTGGGCACAGGTTGTCCGACTTGGTGCCGCTGATGCCGAAACAGCTGGCACCAACCTGCAGAACATCTTCCAGAAGAACCTCATTCCGGAGACGTCGAAAAACTTCTCAAAGGCCCTCGGCATCGATCTGCGCAAAGCGATGTGGAACGTCGTCAACCAAGGCGGCGATCCGATTCTGTTCGTCGCCGAGCGCATTGCCGATCTCGTCGAAAAGAACAAAGGCAACCCGCTGTTCCTTGGCGAGCTGTTTGCCGACAAGCAGGCGATGGAAGGCTACCTGCCTATCATCCGCAAGGTGATGCACGAGCGCGGCCAACTCAGGGAGTTCATGAAGCAGGTTTATGCCGCGCGTGATGAGGGCATTATCAGCAAGGACTTTGCGACAGCGGTTAACACGGTCTCTTTTGCCTTCAAGTTCTTTACCGACGCGCTGAGCGAGCTCTACAAGGCGCTCACGCTGCTTGGCCTCGGCTCGCCACTGCGGTCGTTCTTCGAGTTCCTCGGGGATCGGATCTACGATCTCGTCCAGTTGATGCAGAGGAACAAGGAGCTCGCAGGCTGGCTGATTCGCATCGGCTCCGGAATCATGACGGCCATGGGGGCGCTCGTACTGCTGCGCTTCGTAATAGCAGCGCTCGAGTTTGCATTCGCTCGCGCCGGCATGGGAGCAATTACACTTGCCCGTGCGATCCCCGGTGCAGCAACTGCAATCGGTCTTTTTGGAGCTGCTGCAGGTAGACTGCTGCGTCTGGGTCTGATTGGTGGCGCGGTGGGCGGTCTCGGCTTCCTGGCCTGGCAGCACTGGGATCAGCTCAGACCACACATGGAGTCTGTCGGGACTTGGTTCCTCGGCTTCATCAGCCGTCTGTCCACGATGTTTCCGGAGACGTTCGGCTGGTTCACGGACACCGCGCTGCCGGCGATCACCGAGTGGTTCCAGACGAACTTCCCAACCCTTGCCACTTTCTTCTGGACGCTGGTCGATGCAGGTAAGCAGCTTTGGGAAGCCTTGAAATGGCTGTTCACCGGTATCGGTGATGCCAATGCGTTCGAAATTTTCAAGTCGAGTGTCGCTTCGCTTGGTGAGCTGCTGGGTGATCTGTTTCCGAGGCTTGAGGCTATCAGGGAGTTCTTCTCTCAACTTTGGGATGATCTCGGTTCCGATAGCTTGTTCACGCGTGTCGGCGCCTGGATGAAAGCTCTCGGCCTTGGTTTTCTTGCCAGCTCCGCAGGTATGATTCTGGCACGGGGACCTGCCGGCCTGCTGATGTCGCTGATGGCCCTGCGTACGATAATGTTCGTAGCCGGCATTCTGATCGGCCTCTTCAGCATGCTGGCGTCGATCGTGACGACATTTCTGACGCCATTCATCGAGTCGTTCTTCGATTCCGATCTATGGAAAACGCGCATGGCGGGACCAGTTGCCGGGTTCTTTGGCAGCATCTTCGCGGTCATCGGCCTGCTGATTCTGTTCAGAGAGCATTGGGAGGCGGTCAAGGCAAGCCTTTCCGGATTCGTGGAGGGGGTGCAGTCGATAGTAGGTCCGGCATTCCAAGTCTTGCAGGAAGCCTGGACCGACCTCATGCGCACCCTGTTCGGCGAGGGTGAGGTCAATTACACCGAACAGGATCTTCAAGACATTCTATCGTTCTGGCGCAATATCGGCAGGATTGTCGGCGCAATTCCAGCATATGCTTTCCGCGGCTTGGCTTGGGCTATTCGCGAGCTCACTGCTGCGCTGAAGGAATTTCGCGATCTGGTCGGTCAGGAGCGGTTCGACGCCATTGTGAAATGGGGATCGATCATCGCTGGCGCACTTGTCTCCTGGCTTGCGCTGCGAGGCGCCATCAAGGCTGTCGGCACTGCCTTGGTGTGGGTGCTGTCGAAGCTCAACCCCTTCAAATGGGGCGGCGGCGGGATCCTCGGACGTATCACTGGTTTCGCAATGGGCGCTCTCGGCAGTACGGCGGCCGGGAAAATCATCGAGGCGTTGAGGACTGGTACGCTTGCAAAATGGGCACCCAGATTGCTTCGTTTTGTAGGCGGTCCCGTCGGATTCTTTTTGCTGCTCTTTACGGTTATTGGCGCCGTCATCGACCACCTGGATGAACTCAAAGCAAAGCTAGATGAGATTTCCAACTGGGGTAAGGATACTTGGATCGGCAAGCTGTTCAGCTTGATGGGCGACAACATTGAGCGAGATTCGACAATTGCTCGAATTTTGGGTCTCTGGCTGAAATCGAAGATGCAGCCGGCGCCGGCCGATTCAAACCTGCAGCCACAGTCAGGTGTCGAGAGTCCCTTCGGTCATTGGGCGCAAATGGCAAGCCAGCTCAACACCGGTATCGAAGCTGCCGGCCGGCAGGCCGCGACTGAGATCCAGAGCAGCGGCAGCCTCATCAGGTCGGCCGTCGAGCAACTGGCCGCGGCCATCCGCTCGTCCGCTGCGAGCGTAGCCCACGCCGCGCATGTGCCGGGGGGATCGCTGTCCAATCGCGCCGAAGGTCAGCTGGCCGACGCGCCATACTCGTCATATCCCTGAGGCCCATCGATGATCCTTGCTGCTTTGGGACCGGCTTTCGAGCCGGTCATCAAGGACGCGCTCTCGCGCTTGCATCGCTTGCCGGTCGTGTATGATCCGGAAAACATTCCCGATCTGTCCGAAGTACGCTCGCCCGTCGAGACGCTCGCCGAACAACCGGTCAAGCTCAACGAGACTTATGGTCGTGCATACGTCTTCGCGATGAACGACCTTCCGCAGACGATGCTCGATCGCAACTTCGAGTATCGCTGGGACCCGGCCAACCGTCTCGGCCGCCGGCCGGCGATGCAGTTCCTCGGGCCGGGCGAGGAGACCGTATCAATCAAGGGCATCATCTACCCGCCGCACTTCGGCTCATTCAGCATGCTGCAGTCGATGCGCGCGGAAGCCATGGCCGGCACGCCACGCCCCTTCGTGACGCAGTACGGCGAATATCACGGCATCTGGTGCATCAAGGCGATCCGCGACAACCAGGGCCCCTATTGGCCAGACGGATATCCACGCAAAGTCGAGTTCACCATCGAGCTGACCCACTACGGGCCTGACGGCTTCAGCCTCGGATTCTAGCGAGACTTTAGAAATGGCTTATCGCCTCTACCAGACCAAAGACGGCGACATGATCGATCTGATCGCCTGGCAGCACTACGGCAAGTCGAGCGGCTTTGTCGAAAAGATGCTGGAGGTCAACCGCGGCGATCGCGCGCACGCCCTGTCGAGCAAGCCGCTGGTTCTCCCGAGAGGCCTCAACATCCTGCTGCCGGAAGCAACCGAGGAACCGCGTCGCATCATCAGCCTCTACGACTGATCGCAAGGTCGCTCAGCGATGCGCCCGATGGTCAGCATCTCTGGTCTATCGGCCAATGCCAATGACAGGATCATCGCCGTTGAGGTGCGAGACGAGGAAGGCCGCCAGTCCGATTCTGTCGACATCACGCTTGATGATCGCGACCAGGCAATCGGCCTACCGAGCGAGGGGCAAACGATAAGCGTCTCGATCGGCTACGTCGAAACCGGCCTCGTCTTCATGGGCTCGTACAAGATCGACAGCGTCAAGGCGAGCGCTCCGCCTTACGAAATCAAGGTCTCCGCCAAAAGCATCGACCTTCTGAAGAAGGGCAAGCATAAGCAGTACAAGGCTTACGAGAACAAGAAGCTCGGCGAGATCATTCAGGACCAGGCCAAGATCATCGGCGCCCAGGCGGTGATTTCGCCTGGGCTCGCCAATGAGCTTGTCGAATACATCGCGATGCAGGACGAGTCGGCGCTGCATTTCGTGACTCGTCTCGCCGATATGTATGATGCCAACGCCAACGTGAAGGACGGCCGGCTTGTTTTCACGGAGCGTGGCACGCTGACGTCTGGCTCGGGCTTGTCGCTCGGCACTGTCACGGTTCTCGGCCCCAACGGTGGCGGCATCACCGGATTCGGTATGCTGCCGGGGAATGTGATCGATTTCGACTGTGATATCGTCACGCGCCCGCAGGTCAAGCAGGGCGTCAAAAAGGGCTGGGACAAGGACAAGGCCGAAGAGTGGAGAGAGTCCGTGCTGTCTTTGATCGGCCCGGAAGCCGAGCAGACGGCGCGCTATCAGACCGCCGAGCGTGCCCGCGCCAAGCGTGAAGCGCAGGGAAAAGCGCGATCCCTGAAGCGCAACAAAGGGCAACTCTCACTCACGGTCGTCGGTGATCCGACAATTCGCGCTGAGTCGCCGCTCCTCGTTCAGGGCCTACGTGCTGGTGTTGACGGCATGTGGCGCGTGAAATCCGCCACGCACACGTTCTCCGGCGGCGCCGCCTACGTCACGAAGATCGAAGCGGAAAAGCCAAACTCCGGCGGCTCCTCTTCAGGTGGTGCCGGCGGTGGTTCTGGCGGCGGCTCCAGTGGCGGCATGAGCGGCGCGACTTCGGGACCCCTTTCTCTGTTGGACGAATAGGAGCCCATCCCATGAAGAGACTGGCCAATTTCGCAGGCGTGCTTGCGCTTTTCTTCTCTGGCTATCTGACCATCGGCGCGCTGTTCCATTGGCTGCTGTTTGGCCCATTCGTCGATTGGTCGTATCTGCCGAGCATCGTCATCCTGCTCGCGTGGCCCGTCATCTTCATCGCTGCTGGCATCATCTACGGCGCGCTCGAGAAAATCGTGCAGGTTGCGCGCCACACCACCAAGCCAAACGCCTGACGTTCCTCTAACCCCAGGCTGATCCATGACTTTCTATCCGACAGAGGCGGAGCTCCGCCTCTATTGCCCGAACGCGCCCAAAGCGTGGATCGAGACTTTCGCACGCCTCGCGCCGGTTCTTTGTCAGCACTATGAGTTCAATCGCCTGCGCTGGATCCACTTTGCCGCGCAATGGGGTTTTGAAAGCGGCGGGCTCACGATCATTCGTGAGAACATGACCTTTACCACTGTCAAGCGGATCAAGGAGGTCTACAGCTATCGGCTGAGCCTGTGCATCCAGAAGGTCAACAGCGGCCAGGAAACAGAGCCGAAGATCGCCAAGGGTTCGACGGTCACCAAGCTCGCACAGGCATGCGTGCGCAATCCAACGCTGCTCGCTGATATCGTCTATGGCGGGCGCGAGGGAACGCCGTGGATGCAGGGCTCTCGTTACATCGGTCGAAGCCCGCTGCAGGTCACGCACCTCAACAATTATCTGAAAGTCTGCAACGAGATTCGGCAGCAACCCGGTGGCGAGAACTGTCCCGACCTCGTCGCACAGCCTCAAGCGCTCGAGTTGCCTGAATGGGGAGTCAGGGCGGCGTTTGCCGATTGGATGATCAAGGGCCTGCACGAGTGGGCCGATCGTGATGATGTCGATATCGTCTCCGACATCCTGAACACCGGCAATCATCGCGACAACGTCAAGCCGCATGGGCTTCAGGAGCGCCGGCGCTGGCTCGCCAAGGCTGCCGCGCGTTGGCCCCGGGAGGAGCATCGCCCCGTGCCAGCAACAGCATTGCAACCTGCACCGGCAGCTCAACCCGCGCCGGAACCCGTTGTCGAAGATGAGCTCGTCGTGGTTTCCGCACCTCAGGGGCCGATTTTGCGTCCAGGTGACCGGGGCGTGTTTGTCAAGGCTCTGCAGGAAAGGCTCAAAGAGCTCGGCTATTTCTCGGGCTTGATCGATGGAAAATATGGGCCGCTCACCGAGCGTGCCGTCACCAATTTCCAGCGCGAGCACGGCCTTGTTCCCGATGGCATTGTTGGAGACCGCACCAGGCAGGCACTCGATCGCTCTGCGCCGCTTGATCTCGGGGAACGTGCGGACCTCGACGAAAAGGATCTGCTGAAACGCGGCTCGCGCATCGTCAAGTTTGGCCGCCGCATTCGCGCTTTCGGCAAATGGCTGTGGGGTATCACGTTCGGCGCGCTACTCGGTGAAACAACCGGTTTCGGTGTTATCGAGAATGCGATGTCCGTTGGCGAGCGCATCAATGCATTCGTCGACAAGTTCAACGTCGGTGGACCAAAATTCTGGATCCTCCTCACCCTCGTCGTGGTCAGTGTCGCAGGATTCCTCATCTCCAAGTGGGGTGATGAGACGGTGAAGGCTCGCGTCGACGATGCGCGCAAAGGCGCAAACCTCGCGAGGTGATCCCATGAAGATTGCTGAGGTGAAGGACCGCGCCACCGCCGCGGTCGAGCAGGTGCGCGATGCGGCCGTCGAGGCGGCCGTTCGTATCCGCGAGGGCGAGATACTGGATCAATTGCGTCGCCTCAAGGTCGATCCGCCGTCATGGTCGCTGAAGCAGCTGCTCGTTCTGGTGCTTGTCATCGCCGTGCTCGGCTTTGGCATCTACTGGCTCAGCTATGACCGCGGATGGGATGCGCGTGGTGCTGCCTTCGAGCAGGAGCGCCGCGAGATGACGGAGAAGGTCACGCGCGAGAACGAGCAATTGGTTCGCGAACTCAAGGCCGAGATTGCAGAGCTCAAACGTCAGATCGCCGGCGAGATCGCGAACGCGGCCAGTCTCGACAGCGAGAAGCTGCGTCGCATCGCCGGCTACCAGGCCAAGGCCACGAGCTGTGGCTGGGTGCCCGAAACCATCAAAGAGCTGAACAACTGAAAGCAGGAGCCGCTTCCATGACCGACACTGCTCGCTTCCAGCGTGATGTTGCCGGCCCGTACTTCGACGGGTTCACCATTACGCCGAATGATGACGAGGACCTGCCGCGGCTGGCGCGCGGCATTTATGTTGGCGGCGGCAATGGTGAAAGTCCTGGTGATGTCAAGATCGTCACGCCGGCGGGCTCGACGCTCACCTTCAAGAATGTGCCGGTCGGCTCAACTCTGCCTTGGGTCGCCAAGCGCGTGATGAACACTGGCACGACGGCCACCAACCTGATCGGCGGAGTCTAATATGCTTCGCCTCGCGATTCTCATTGCAGCACTGATTTTTGCGGGTTGCGATAAGGAGCCTCAATATGTGCCGGTCGATCTCGGCAAGCGCGTTCCGAAAGAGCCTGCCGAGTGCACCGCGACGCCGCCGGTCTTTCCGGCGATTCCCGAACCACCTTTTGCCGAGTGTCCCGATCCCGGCGTGATGTGCCCGGTTGCGCAGGCCAAGTACCTCTTGGCCGTGCAGCAGTGGCGCCGCCGGATGGAGGGCGACCGCAAGATCTGCAGGGCCTACGTCAAGCGTATCGTGCCCTACGTCAACCGCGCGTCGAAATAGAACGCTGGCAGAGGAGATGGGATCGTGGTCGCAAGTTCTCTTGATGAGAGGGTCGGACGCCTTGAGGATGATTTCCGCACCATCCTCAAGGACGTCAACGAGACAAGGTCTAAGGTCGAACGTCTGGACGCCAACGTCGCTCGTCTCGACGCTGGCGTATCCGAATTGAACGTTGGCATGAAGCAGCTCCTCGAGCGCGACCGCGGTCGACCGGAGCCTCTATCGTGGGGCAAGATCGGCGCGGCATCGGCAACAACTATCGTCACGCTGCTGGCGCTCTGGGGGCTGATTACGCAGGTCGTGGATTATGCGTCGGTCAAGCGGCATGAGGCGATCGACAAGCGGCTGACCAGCATCGAGCATCAGCTGAAGTTCAACACGGAGTTTGTAAACCGCTGGAACGATAACGGCCGCCTGCTTCTAATCGAGCAAAGCGTGCGTCGGCTCGAGCAGTCGGCTGCCTGGATTCCGATCGTCAAGCACTGACGTGATCGGCAAGATGTTCGGCGTGCGGCTTCGCCGAACAACCGGCCCAGATCGCACCGACTGAAGCCGGTTCAAACTGCTCAACTCTGATCGAGCACCCCGCTTGAGCCCGGATCTTCCCGGTGTCTCAGGCGGGGTCTTTTTTTGTTTCTGGAAACATAATCGATGTCACTCGTACATAGCCTGGGGCAGGATAATCCAACAAGCCAAGCGTCCTTAATCGCCCAAGATTGTTGGTGAAAGCGGAGCTCGACGCTGATACATGGACTTCGGCCGCGAGTGTCCCGCGGTCAATTTGCTCGGGATAGATCTCGATAAGGGCCTCCATGATTCGCCGTTGAGCCGGTGCGAGCTTCTCGAAAACCTGCTCATGCAGCGCTTCGTTCGTGCGCGGCAGCTCTATTTGGCCCACGTGAGCCTTGCCAGCTTCCGTCAGCGATAGCAGTCCAGGCCCTGGATACTCAATCAGGCCGCTAGTGCGCAGCGAACCGAGGTTGTTGCTGTAGGCAGAGGACTGACTAGACGTGCCTGCGATGAAAGCCACGGCTACGCGCTCGGGCTGCGCAATGCCGAGTTCTTGAAACCAGGCGATCGCGTCGAGAATGCGCTGCTTTGCCGGTGATAGGCGTGCTTCATCGTATGGTGTAGTGCGCTTTGGTAGGGCTGGGGCTTTGCGCTCTACCGGAGCCGGCGTGTTCGCCTCCCGAATGCTCTTGCGGTACTCAGCCTCGACAGTGCGGAAGATCTCCTGCATCGCAGCGACTCTTCCATCAGCATATCCGCGGCGATAGGCTTCTTCGATCTTTGCATTGAGCTCGGCTGTTCCGCGCTCGTAACCTCGTTGTTCCGCAGCGACGATCTTCGCTGGATCTTCGGCTTCGTGATCGTCGCTCTTGGACTCCTCAGCTTCCTCGACCGTCTCGAGGGCTAGGCTGGCGATGCGTTCGCGCAAGCGAGCAATGTCCGCTTTCGCGATCGCTACCGATGACAGGTCTGCCGGCTTGTCGCCGGCCTTCGGCGTGGCCGATGTGTCGAGCGTCTTGATACGAGGAAACTTCGCGCGCTTCAGCACGTCGATCTCTGGGGCCCACACCCAGCCTTCACCGACACCAAGGCTGGCAAGCGAGTTCATCACTTCTCTGGCCTGTTGCCGATCTGCGTTGCCTTTGATCCAGGCTTCGATAGCACCGCGATCGTGCGGGCTTGTGACGCCGAGAGCGATCAACGTCGAAAGCTGGGTCAGTACATCTTTATGAAGGCGTGCTGGGCGCTGGGTTATCGAGATCAAGCGGAAGCCTCTGGCGCGACCGCGGCGCGCCAGGATCTCTGCTTCGTGCAGCAGACGAGTTGCCTCGCGCATGGGCATTTGCGGGGCGAAAACGTCGGCTTCTTCGAGCACCAGCCATATCGGCGCGCGGTTGCGCGCGTAGAGTTCCGCAAGAAAGTCCGTCGAGAACCGAATCAGCTCTCCCTTGCGTAGATCGCCAAGGTCGATGACGGCGGATAGAGGCTCATCCACAAGAGCTTGTGCCATAAGCTCGCCGGCCTCGGCATCGAGGGCAATATCGGCATGAGGGCCGCCGATGACGGCCACCGGATAGCCCGACCATCCATTTGCGCCAACTTTGAGTCCCCACCAGCTTGACAGAGGATCCAAGACGATGACCCGTCGGCCCATATCAAGCAGGCGCTCGACTAGACCGCGGGCCAGATAGCTCTTGCCCTTCCCCTTCCTGCCGAGGATCGCGATATCGCCATCAAGTGCCTGATCTGGCACGGGATGTTGGTCAACTTTCATCACCAGCTCTTGCATGATTGGCTTACTGCTCATTATAGGCAGATGGCCAATCGTAGCGAGCGAGCGCGTCAAGACTTTCCTGCGGCGGATCGTTCGTGGGCTGCGTGTCCCGCTGCCGTAGTCTGACGACGGCATCCGTGATCTCATCGATCATGCGACGTCTGGAGATCGCGCCCTGGGTGAGCGATATCAGAATGTCGTGCACGAACTCGCGCTCTCGGTTGACCTCGCTGTCATAGGCCCGTTTCAGAGCCTCGATTTCCCTTTGCATCAGCGCCTCCGCATCTCCTGTCGGCTTGCTCCAGGCACGCTGGCATTCTGCCCGGCTTCCCATGTGCGCCCCTTCTTCATCCTCTCGAACCAGGCCCTGGCTTGTTGCCGTGAGCTGAACCGGTCCGTGGCGATGATGGCCGCCACCTTGCCGGTAACGGTCTTTGTGTGGATCACCGCTTCATATGCGCCATGCCGCCAGTTGATTCTCAGGAAGAGTTCAGGCTCGCGGCCGATCGCCTTTCTCAGGACCGGGTGCATCGCCTCAGCGTCCTGTGCTGCCGAATCCAGCCTCTCCGCGTGCTGTCGGCGTCAGGGTTTCCGATTCCGTGACGATGGCACGAGCTACGGGTGCAATGACGAGCTGCGCGATGCGATCGCCGCGGTTGATGTGGAACGGCTCACGACCATAGTTGGCGAGCTGCACACCGATCTCGCCGCGATAGCCGGCGTCGATTGTGCCGACGCCTTGCGCCACGGTAATGCCCTTGCGGCCGTTTCCAGATCGGCCGCGGATCTGCCCCTCATAGCCTTCCGGGATCTCGACGCAGAAGCCGGTCGGAACGATGATGATGTTGCCCGGGAGCATGATGACCGTGGCCGGCACCGCGGCGCATAGGTCGAGCCCGGCATCGCCGGGATGGGCATAAGAAGGCAGCGGCAGGCCTTCGGCATGCGGCAGGCGCTTGAATGTGATCATCGGATGATTGGACATCGTGCGGCTCCTTAGAACGGGATTTTGGGCCCGACTGTGTTCTCGGCTTTCGAGGCATGGCCGTTCTTTTTGTCCTCCGGCCACGGCAGGACGCAGCGCAGGATGACCTCGCCGGTGTCCTCGTCCTTGATGATTTCGTCGCCCTCGAGGATGAGAAGGCCGGTCAGGTCGCAGAACAGGATCGTGTCCATGTCCTCGTTGAGCATGGGCTCAGGCGCATTGAGCGCTTCGATCTGCTCATCGATAGCATCCATTTTCTTTCCGAACTGAGCATGGATCTCGTCGATGCGCCTGCGGAGCGGAGCAAGCTGTTTCTTCACCTCGGCCATGAGCTTGTCTCTCATCGCTTCGTATTCTTCACGCAGAGGTTTTGTGGCTTCCCACTCCGCATCGGAGAGCTTGGCCTGCTCTTCGATCAGAGCGCCGAGCTTCCGTCGCAATTCGAGGTGGGGCACCTTCGACAGGTCAAGTGTAGTCATTCATGTCTCCATGTGGTCTAGCGACGCGATACCAACTCGGCAACAAAAAGCGCCTCAGAACGGGATTTCGTCATTCAGCGGATCATCGCGCCACGACTTGCTGCCGTTCTTCGCAGCGGCGTAACTGGAGCTGTAATCATCCGGCGGCTCGAGCGGTGCTTCCGGCCGCCGGCCGCCGCCCTCCTTGCGGTCGAGAAGCCGGATCATGCCGCCCATGCCGCTGACGACGATCTCCGTCGACCAGCGATCATCTCCTTTCTGGTCCTGCCACTTGCGCGTCTGGATCTTGCCTTCGACGTAGAGCCGCGATCCCTTCCGCACGTACTTGTCGACCACCCCGACCAAACCTTCACCCCACACCACGATGGTGTGCCACTCAACTGCTTCTTTCTGCTCGCCCGTGTTGCGGTCCCGCCATTTTTCGGATGTGGCGAGCGAAAAGCGAGCTACTTGGGCGCCGTTATCGAGGCGTCTGACTTCCGGGTCCTTACCGACGTGGCCGATGAGCATGGCGCGGTTCAGCATGGCTCTTCCTCCACTCCAATGAGACGGCCCGTGTTCGGCTCCACAGCGGTGCAGCGATCGTCGTAGAGGTGGATCATCGCGAAGTCCTTCGTGCAGGTAGCCCGAAGAGCGACGCCGATGTGTCGTCGCGTCCAGTCCGCGATTGCATCGTGGATCATATCGAGCTCAGGTTGTTCGCGCGTGGAGACTCGTGCCGTGAACACGCGCACCTCACAACCTTCGGCGAGGTACTTCTTGACGAGCTTGATCATGGCCGGCACAGGCTCACCGATGTGTGTTGGCCCTTTCCACCCATCGTATTTGGCAAGCACCCCATCCAAGTCGAAGCCTATCCATCCCCCGCTCATGCCGTCTCCTCTTCCATGATGGCTGGCATCGGTCTTGCCGGCTGGTTCTGGTACTTGCCGCGATATGGCCGGTCTGTCGGTTGATCGAGTGGTGCGAACATGAGCTGCGCGATCGGGTCTCCGTGGTGGATCGTGATCACGCCGTCGCCTTCGTTCTTCAGCTCCAGAGTCAGGTAGCCGTGCCAGCCAGGCTCGGCGACCGTATTCTGCACCGTGAGCCCCCGCCGCACCCACGTGCTCTTGTCCTTGATCTCGGCTACGAGATCGTTTGGCAGCCGCACATATTCGAGCGCCACCTGAAGTGTGAACCGGCCTGGCCACAGGCTGATCACCGGCTGGTCCGTGAGAGCGATGCGGATGTCGTAGCCGGCCGGCCCCAGTCCGTAGGAAAGGCCGCGGACGTTCCGCGCCTCGATCTCGAACGGACGGATCGCGAGATCACCGGCGTTGATGCGGCTCACGATGCTTTGGCTAGAGAGGTACATGCTGCCTCTTCCTCAGGTTGTGCTTTGGCGGCGCGCGCCGGCGCGGCTGCGATATCGGCATGGATCGTGACGCGGAAGGTACGATCTCGCAGGAGCTTCTCGATCTCCGGCGAGATCGCTGCTCCGTACTCGTGGAAGCTGTAGTCGGCCGGCACGAGCGCGAGATCGCGCACCATCCGATCTACCCAGGTCAGCAGATGCAGAAGGTCGAGGTCAGCGCCGGACGGCAACCGCACGTCGAGGATGGCTCTCTCGACAACATCGTCAGCTCGCCATGCAGGCTCAGCGATGACGCTGCGGCAGCGCTCGACCCAGCCCTGGTAGAGACCTGAGCCGAGCCGGTCCGGCAGGGGGAAATCGTAGATCCTGAAGGCTCGCATTTGTTAGCTAGCTTCCTTTCCAACTTGCCCCTCGAAAAGCCCGCAAATACGCGCAATGCAAGCGACACAAAAGTTGGAAAAGGCGTTGATTCTATTGAGCTTTCAGTCGGCCTGTCACGCCGGAGGCCGCGGGTTCAAGTCCCGTCGCTCGCGCCATTGGTTTCAATGGCTTACAGTTTCTCTGAACGAGTTATAAGAGCCCCTGGCCGGCGCCTAAAGCTCTTGGCCGGTTTTGCCCCCGCAGCTTGGCCCTTCCACGCTTCCGCGCTTCGTCCGCACCCACACCGCCGCGAGCTGAACTGGCGCGTAAGCCGTCTCTTACGACGTTTTGGGGTCAACCGAACCCTAAGACCGCCTTGAGCCTTCTGTGTGCAAGACGAGTTATGAACACAGGGTGCCGAAATGACTGAAAGCACAGGGTTCCACTTCCTCGATGGTGGAGGAGAAGTGGCGATCGCTATTCGGCACCTCAATTGGGCCTCCAATCCATTGGGTCCGATCGAAGACTGGCCCTCAAGTCTCAAGACCATCGTGAGCTTGGCGCTGAACTCAGCGTTTCCGATGTGGATCGTATGGGGGCCGGAGCTGACTAGCATCTACAATGACGCTTTTCGCCCAATACTTGGCGACAAGCCCACAGCCCTCGGCAAGTGCATTTCCGACGTATGGCCAGAGATCTGGGATACAATAGGGCCGTTGGTGAAGCGGACGTTCGCCGGCACACCGACTTTCCTTGAAGACATGCTGCTAACAATCAATCGAAAAGGTGAACCGGAAGAGGCTTACTTCACCTTCTGCTTCAGCTCCCTACGGGATGAGGCCGGTGAAGTGCAAGGTATGCTCGCCACCGTGTACGAAACCACTCGGAAAGTGAAGGCGGAGCGGCAAGCGGAGCTGCTCATTCGCGAGCTTTCTCACCGCGGCAAGAATATGTTTGCGATCGTGGCGGCCATTGCGCGGCAGACGTTCCAGTCAAAACTCCCGCGGCACAAGACCGAGCAAACGCTTTTGGGTCGGATCGATGCACTGGCCAATGCACAAGCGGTCCTTGCTGGCCCGATGTTTGATCGCGGGCCAATTCGCGTCATCATCGAAGCGGTCTTAGAGCCGTATCGATTTGAGCGTGAGCCATTTATCATTGAAGGCCCAGATTGCGAGCTCTCGTCGCGGCAAGCGCTATCGCTCGCTCTGGCGATCAATGAACTCGCGACCAATGCCCTGAAGCATGGCTCGCTCCGCGCGAGCAGTGGCACTTTTCGCATTACATGGTCAGCCGGGCGTCCGAAATCGAACGACGAGTTCCGCTTGAGTTGGATTGAGGAGGGCGGGCCGCCGATCCGTGAACCATCGAGCAAAGGGTTTGGCTCCAGGATCTTGACCGTGGCTGTTCCCCAGGAGTTCGGAGGGAAGACGCAGCTCACCTTCCGGAAGCAGGGCCTGATATTTGAGTTGTCCACGACGATGGCTGAATTGGAATTGCCATGCGACGACAAGGATTAGAGCGCTATCAAGGCCCGCGCGTGTAGCCTCACGCGTCACCCCGATCTCACCTTCATGACCGCAGGATCTGCGGGCACGTCGAGCTTCCAAACCAGGCCCTCCTCCCTCCAGTCGAGATGAGCGCGCCCGTCAAGGGCGCTGGGCACGCTATATTCCAGAATCGCGCAACCGAAACCCTTGCCAGATGGCGACACTACAGGCGGACCGCCGATTTCCCGCCAGCACATTTGGAGACGGGCGTTGCCAGTCGCATCGCGAAACTCCTTCCACTCTAGCCGTATGTGACCATCGGGTACCGAGAGGGCGCCATGTTTGCTGGCGTTCGTGCCCAGCTCATGTAGCGCCATACCGAGGTTTTGCGACGCTTCTGGCCGCAGTACGAGGTCAGGACCGTCCATCTTGATCCGCTGCTCTACTGGGTCCGCGAAGGGCGCCAATTGCGTCCGGATCAGGTCAGCAATTGGGACGCCTTGCCAGTTCTGGTCCACGAGCAGATCGTGCGACCGTGAGAGGCTGGCAATCCGCGCGCCAAAGCGCTCAAAAAACTCCGCTCTGCTCTTGGACGCGCGCTCCGATTGCCGGGCCATGACCTCGATAATGGCGAGAAGATTCTTGCTTCGATGCGACAGCTCGCGCAAGAGCACGCGCGCGTGCTCCTCCCGCGCCGCAATCTGGCGAGCGGCTTTGACGAGCGCCACACCGACTTCGTTCGCCTCGCGCATGTGGGTGTTATCGAAGCTCACCGGCTGGCCCTGCCCCAATCTCCGCGCGACTTGAAGCACGCGGCCGATGGCGCTTTGAACGGAGCGCCCAGCGGTAAACGCCGCCAACATCGGGGCGAGCAACGCGGCGGCTAAGCCGCCCAAGAGGGGCCAGCGGGCGGCCCGCTCCGGGGCCATGAGCACATCCCGCGGCACCCCAACGTAGACATACCAGTTGCCAAGTTGCGAAGCCCGGAAGGCGGCAACGCAGTCGCAGCCTTCCCGGTCTGTTCCCTCGAGCCAGCCAGCACCTGTCAGGCCTAACGCTGACCGACAGCAGCGCGGCCTGTCTCGAGGACGCGGCGGAGCGCTTCCGGGTTCAGAGTCCTTGGCATGCGAGCACCCACTGGCAATCGCGTATTGACGAGATGCTGTCCCGCGCGGTCCAGGAGGGCGAAGTAGCCGCCCGGCCCGTTCGCACCCCCGGCGGCATCGCGCGCGAGGTCCCCGAAGGCACTCATGTTGCCCGTCCGCAAATGCCGCGACCTGGCCAGGACCTCAGCAAGGTCAACGTAGCCTCTCAGCTCGCGATCAACGGTGCGGGCGAGACTTTCTGCGCGGGCGGAGAGCTTGGCCAGCTCCCCGGCTCGCTGTCGCGCGAAATACCCCTGGAGGCCATAGGCCGCCAACAGCGCCACGGGAAGCAATGAAGCAAGCGCAACAAGTGCCAATAGGCTTGAAAGCGGAAGCTGGTAAAAGCGCGAGGTCGTGGGCGACTCCGATCGGATCGATTTTAGAAGATCAACTGCCACGGGGCACAATCGGTGCCAAGCCGCGTCACTTTCGCTGGCGCTCGCCTCTCGGCCGCGATTTACATTCAGTGTCGCTGCTATCGCTCGCGGTCGCCGGTTGTCATGACCGAGGAAAAGCAGTTCAACAGCCTGGTCCAGACCTTCGATGCTGAGCGCATGCGGATCGTGCAGGAGGGCTTCGAAAAGCGGGATCTCCTCGCGGCCCGAACGCTATGTAACAGAAACCAGCCGGCTATGGCGTCCGTGCTTTGATGGTCTCTATCCTGTGAGTGGGAGTGATCAGCGGCGGGAGCGCCCCCGGGATCAGTGCTGGCTATGGGAGTGACTTCTCCCGGGGGCATGTCTCGAGCCTCAACTCGAGACCCAGCTCCTCTACACAGAAAATGTTGCCTCTCCGCTGCGGACCCTGCCGGCATTCAATTCAAATGCGGCAAGTCGCACATGAGCAGATGAGCACGCCAGCTCAAACTAGTGTTCCACACCTAACAGATGGTTCCCATGGGGCCGCAAATCAGTCAGTCTGCGGCGATGAGGCGAGACGACATCTGCATCTACGTGAGCCCGGCCAACCGCACACGGCTGACGGCTCTGATGAGCGACCGCAACACGCCGTCCAAGGTGGTGTGGCGGGCCAAGATCGTTCTGGCGACCGCCGACGGATATGGCACATGGACAAGACCGCCGATGTCATCCTCGAAAAAGAGCGCCGAGCTCTCGACGCCCTTGAGGCCGTCAGAAATGGGTACCAAGCGTTAGACTCGGAACACTAGGCTCAACCAGCGGAAGCGAGGACCAAGTGCTCGCGGTGCGGCTCCCTTCAGTTCACCGTGGCCCCTCGCGCAGCGGCGCTGGGAGTGACTCCGGCAACCGGCCGAGCATCTGGGCGGCGGACAGCATGGCGGCCACGTAGCCATAGGGGCCGAGGCCACAGATAACGCCTTTTGCGGCGCTGGAGAGAATGGAGTGGCGATGCAGCTCGTCGCGGGCGTGAATGTTGGAGATGTGCACCTCGATGATCGGGCCTTCGAAGGTCTTGAGGGCGTCGAAGATTGCGACGGAGGTGAAGGAGTAGCCGGCCGGGTTGATGATGATGGCGTCGGCATTCTCGCGCGCGGCGTGGATGAGGTCGACCAGAGCGCCTTCATGGTTGGACTGGTGAAACTCGAGCGTTGCTCCGATGAGCGCCGCGCACTCTCTACAGCTTTCCTCGACGGCTGCCAGGGTAGTCGTTCCGTAAATATGCGGTTCCCGGACACCCAAAAGATTCAGGTTCGGACCGTTGAGAACGTGCAAGCGCAAAGCCATTTTCGGGCTCCTATCGCAGAGAGGTGATGGTGATTACCGGCATTCATTCTTTCGGTTTCGGCAGTCATTCTCCACGGAGTGGACCTTACCTCAGCCCTGATATCCGAACAGCCGCGGCAGCCACAGCACGGTTTCAGGCATGAACGTTATCACGGCCAGGGCAACGATCATCGCGAACAGAAACGGCAGCACGTCCCGCACGATTTCCCAAATGGGGGCACCGGCAATCCGGGTCATGACGAACAGCAGCAGCCCGTAGGGCGGGGTGATGAGGCCCAGCATGATGTTCACCACGACCACGACGCCGAAATGAACGAGATCTATGCCCAGTGCCTTGGCTGTTGGTAGGAGCACGGGAACGACGACCAGCAGTATGGTCGTGCCCTCCAGCAGGCAGCCGAGCAGCAGGAGCACGATGTTCACGAAGATCAAGAAGCCGACGGGCGAGAGCTCGAAGTCCGTGAGCAGCAGCCTGATCGACTCGGGGATGTTCTCTACCGTCACCACGTAGTTGAACACCAACGCTCCCGCAATCAGCATGCCGATCGAAGCCGACGTGCGTGCACTGGCCAGTACGGACCGGTATAAGTCCGCGAAGCTGACGCTGCGGTAGATCACGATGGAAATGATCAGAGCGTAAGCTGCGGCGACTGCTGCGGCCTCCGTGGGCGTCGTCGCGCCGCTGTAAATGCCGCCGAGCAGAACAACCGGCATCATCAGTGCGGGGAACGCCCGCCATACCACGCGCGGCAGCTCCCGCACCGGCGTCGGCGCCTCGACCGGAAAGTTCTCCCTGCGGGCGTCTATCGCGACGATGATCATTTGCGTCAGGGCCATCAGCAGCCCCGGGATCACCCCTCCCAGGAACAGGTAGCCGATGGATGCATCAGAGACCAGCGCGTAAAGAACCATCGGGATGGATGGCGGGATGATCGGACCGATGACAGCCGTTGCCGCGGTCAGCGCGGCCGCGTAGCTTGCCCGGTATTTGTTGCCGGCGGTCATCATGCTCTGCATCACTTTGCCAGTGCCCGCAGCATCGGCGATGGCCGAACCGGACATACCGGCGAAAATGATGCTTTGAAGAATATTGACCTGCGCAAGCCCCCCGCGGAACCGCCCGACGATGGCATCGCAGAACCGCAGCAGCCGCTCGGTCATGGAGCCGATGTTCATCAACTCCGCTGCCAGAATGAAAAGCGGAACCGCCAGGATGATGTAATTGGAGTACATCCCGTTCAGGATCTGCTCGGCGGCTGTTCCCATATCGAGGCCGGCCAGAAGCAGGTAAAGGATGGACCCCGCGATCATGGCGTGCCCGATCGGTAGCCCGAGGAAAGCAAGCGCGGTGATCGCGACAATCGAGATCGAGAACGGGCTCGCGATGGTCATAATCCCGACCCTGCCCTCGACGGATCGAATTCCTGAGGCGCAGTGCCGCGGAGAGCCCGCCACGCAAGCCAGATGTAGCGGCAGAGGACGGCGACCACAAATATGAGATAAATCGCAAACAGCCAGTCAAATCTGACTTTCAGATACGCCGTGTGCTCGACCTTCATGAAGGTGACGTAATCGTAAACTGCCGGAAGCGAAACGGTATAAAGCCCAATGAGTGCAGCGGCCGTCATGAGCATCATCGCCCGGCGCAACCTCGGGCCCGCCGACGCGTAGATCAGATCGAATCGGATCTCCTCATCCTCCCGCACCACGAATGCCGCACCCCACAAGACCAGCCAGATCCACAGCACCGAGCTGACTTCATTCGTCCAGCCGATCGGCAGGTTGATCAAATATCGGAACGCGATCTGGAGAATGAACGCGGCGAACATCGCCGCCAGCATGAATGCGAGGACGTTTTCGGCCCGGCGGTAGAGCCACCGGCCTATGCGCAATAATCTCGGGTCCACGGGCGCGGGCTCCCAATGGCTATTGCAAACGGAGCGGGCGCCTCTCGCGGTCACGAGCCAGCCGAGGCGCCCTTCGCCCGGGTTTTAGAGCGCGTTGATCCTTTCGACCATACCCTTTGGCCAGCTCTTTGCGAGATCGGACGCGAGGTATTTCTCCTGCGCGAACCTGCGGAAGGCTTCCTGGTCAGGCTCGTAGATCTTCAGCCCTTTGCTCTTGAAGAACTCGACGAGCTCCCTCTCGCGCGCAAGGTGCTTCTCGGTCGAAAAATCAATGGCCGCATCGGCAGCCGCCTGGAAGCGCTGCTGGACCTCGGGAGACATGCTGTTCCAGACCTTGTTCGAGACCGCCAGCAGGTCGAAGCCGACGAGATGCGACGTGAGCACGACCTGCGACATGACCTCGTAAAACTTCATGTTCTCGACGTTCGGGAGTGGATTATCCTGCCCGTCGATGGCACCGGTCTGCAGGCCGGTGTAGACCTCGGCATAAGCCATCGGCGTGGGATTGGCGCCGATCGCTTCGCCCAGGAACTGCCAGGCCTCGCCGGGCGGCATGCGCAGCTTGATGCCGGCCATGTCCGCAGGCGTCGTAATCTTCCTGTCGGGCTTCAGCCCGATCTGGCGCGAGCCGAAGTAAGTGGGGCCGAGGATGCGCACGCCAAGCTGGTCCTCGACCATCTTTTTCATCTCTTCGCCAGGCTCGCTGTTGAAGAACTTTCTGACATGAGCAGCATCGCGGAAGAGATACGCGGCTGTCAGAATCGACCAGGCCGGAATCTGCTTGGAAAAATCCTGCGGGGCGATATTGCCCATTTCCAGGTTACCGCGCTGCAGAGCGACGAGCTCGGTGCCCTGCTTGAAAAGGGTTCCGCCGTAGTAACCCTCGAACGCGAAGTCGTTCGCGATCGCGTCCGCGAACTTCTTCATCATCTCCGCACGGATGTCCTGCTCGGAGAAGACTGCGGAGAAGCGCAGCTTTGGCTTGGACTGGGCAAGGGCTGGGAACGCCGCAGCCGCGGCAGCTACGCCGGTCCCGAGAAGGAAGCGGCGACGGGTCGTCTTCAGTGTCATGGTTCTCCTCCCTGACTACGGCTTCGACTCGAGGTCCTCAGATCGACAATGAGCTTGCGCGCGTCGAACGACCCACGCATTTCCGCCTTTTTGCAGGACGACCCGAACCACACAAATCCGCTCCGGGACTGCACCGCACGAGTGTCCTTTGATTGACCGATCGTGTACGAAACAGTTAGTTACGTCAATGACGCAATGGGCTTTGATGCGGAAAGGTCATCATGGTTGAGGTCGGTAGTGGTCGAAGCAAGTCACCCGCCGAGCCGGCGCGCCACCAGGACCCCGAGGGTACCCGGCGCGATATCCTTGAAGTTGCCTCCCGGGAGTTCGCCCGCAACGGGCTTGCGGGCGCGCGCGTCGACGAGATCGCAGCCCGGACGCGCTCCAGCAAGCGCATGATCTATTATTACTTCGGCGACAAGGAAGGCCTCTACCTCCACGCGATCGAGAGTGCCTACAAGAGGGTGCGTGAGGGCGAGTCGAGGCTCGACACCGAGGGCCTTCCGCCGGTCGAAGCCCTCCGGCAGCTCGTCGAATTCACGTTCAACCACCACCACCGGAACGAGGACTTCATTCGCCTGGTGATGATCGAGAACATTCACCGCGGTGAATATCTCAATCGGTCCGATGTCATCCGGAAAGTCAATGCGAGCGCAATCGATCACATCACCCGGATTTACGAGAGCGGTGTCGCAAGTGGCGTGTTCAGACCCGGCCTCGACCCCGTCGAGCTCCACTGGCTCGTGAGCGCGCTCTGCTTCTTCAACGTCTCCAATCGCGCAACCTTCTCAAAAATCTTCGGCCGCGATTTCGGCGCGGAGGACATGCTGGCGCGCTTGCGGCGTAATACCGTCGATACGGTATTGCGCTTCGCCCTGCGCGCGGAGTCGCTGCCGGCGGAGTAATCTGAATTCCCATCTCGAAGTGTTGCGGCACCACAGCAGAACTGGTGCGTTTTTTGCCCATAGCTTCGCGATAATCGGAACGATCAATCGAGCTAGTGTTCCACACCTAACAGATGGTTCCCATGGGGCCGCAAATCAGTCAGTCTGCGGCGATGAGGCGAGACGACATCTGCATCTACGTGAGCCCGGCCAACCGCACACGGCTGACGGCTCTGATGAGCGACCGCAACACGCCGTCCAAGGTGGTGTGGCGGGCCAAGATTGTTCTGGCAACCGCTGACGGATATGGCACCACCGAGATCATGCGGCTGACGGGCAAGTCCAAGCCGTGCGTATGGCGCTGGCAGGAGCGCTATGTGGAGGCGGGCGTGGAGGGGCTGATGCGTGACAAGACCCGGCCTTCGCGCAAGGCGCCGTTGCCCGACACGGTGAAGCTGGCGGTGCTGAAGAAGACGGCAAATGAACCGCCTGCGAACGCGACACACTGGAGCCGGGCTGCGATGGCGGCCGAGATGGGCATCAGCCCGTCGAGCGTGGGGCGCATCTGGGCTGAAGCCGGCCTGAAGCCGCATCTGGTGCGCCGGTTCAAGATCTCCAACGATCCGGATTTCGAGGAGAAGGTGACCGATGTCATCGGTCTCTACCTGAACCCGCCGGATCGCGCGCTGGTGCTGTGCGTCGATGAGAAGAGCCATGAACCTGCCCCGGCGAAGGCCGGGGTCCAGGCGCTCGACCGCACGCAGCCGGGCCTGCCCCTGAAGAAGGGCCGCGCCGCGACCATGACGCACGACTACAAGCGCCACGGCACGACGACGCTGTTCGCGGCGCTCGATGTGAAGACCGGCCTCGTTATCGGCGAGTGCCAGCCGCGACACCGTGCCAAGGAGTTCATCCGCTTCCTGAAGCGCATCGATCGCTGCGTGCAGAGGCACCTCAACGTCCACCTCGTGCTCGACAACTACGCGAGGCACAAGACGCCCGCAGTGACGGCGTGGCTGGCCAAGCACCCCCGCTTCAAGCTGCACTTCACGCCGACCAGCGCCTCCTGGCTCAACCTCGTCGAGCGGTTCTTCGCCGAGATCACGGCCAAGCGCATCCGCCGCGGCGCGTTCAGGAACGTCGCCGAGCTTGAGCAGGCGATCCATGACTATCTTGACTGTCACAACGCCGCTCCCAAACCTTTCGTCTGGACCAAGACCGCCGATGTCATCCTCGAAAAAGAGCGCCGGGCTCTCGACGCCCTTGAGGCCGTCAGAAATGGGTACCAAGCGTTAGACTCGGAACACTAGGGGGGAGTTCGAGACGTGGCCGACAGTCAGTTTGCCCTCGTCCTCCCCGAACATTTAGCGAAACTCGCCCTCGGCAAGGTCCGATCATCGCGACCGTTCGAACGCATTCCGACTTTGCACCAGCTTCGCGGGCATTTGACCTTCAGCTCGCTGCGCCGACTGGAGCGATAGGGCGAGGCGCTGGTAGGAACCCAATGCTGCGAAATACCGTTACGAGCAGTGCCCCCTGCTTTTGGTGGTACGCACCCATCGTCAACCCTCCTGGTTCAGATTGGCCGTAGCGAGAGAAGCATGGCACGGACGACACGGCGGATTACTTGCGAACACCGGCTAATCGAGGACGAGAGCTGAATCATCCGTCCGAACGGCACCACTGAACGCGCATGGCGAAAAGCTACGACGCAATCGTAATTGGCGCAGGACAGAATGGGCTAACCTGCGCCTGTTATCTGGCAGCGGCCGGGCTGCGCGTGCTCGTGCTCGAGCGCTATCACGTGGTCGGCGGCATGACTCTGACGGAAGAAGTCGCCGGCCCCGGCTTCTGGTCGGACCTCCACGCCAGCGGCTACCAACTCGCCAACTTCTCACCGGTGCCGGCCGACCTGAAGCTGCATGAGCTTGGCGTTGAGCTGATCGAGCCGGAGATCCCCTTCGCTCATGCCTTTCCCGACGGCCGGGCCATCGCTGTCTACCGCGACCTCGAGCACACGACCAAAAATATTGGCCTCATCTCTCCCGCGGACGCCGAGGCGTGCCGCCAGCTGTTTCAGCGCTACGCGGCGGAGCGCGCGAGGATCATAGAAGGGTTCTTTTCGTCGCCACCATCCTTCGCCGACCAGGCCAAATCCTTCGCCGCGACGCCCGCCGGCATGGAAGCCTACCGCTTCAGCCTGCTGAGCGTCCGCAATTGGGCGGCCGAAACATTCACATCACCTGAAGTGAGCTGTTTTTTCGCCAGCTTCGCTGCGTTCGTTGGTGCTGCCCCCGACGATGCCGGTGGCGCCGAGATCGCCTGGCTCTTTGCCTCGGTCCTGCAGTCTGAGGGCAACAACTTCGTGCGCGGCGGCATGAACAACGTGACGCGTGCGCTCGCCACCTATCTTACGAACCACGGGGGAGAGGTGCGGACCAGCGCCTCCGTCGCCCGCATCCTCGTTACCAACCAGCGCGCCACCGGTGTGGAGCTGGAAAACGGGGAAATCATTAATGCCAGCCTGGTCGTCTCGGCCGCCGATCCCCGTCAGCTCATCGAGCGCTTCCTCGGCCCCGCAGTCGCCGGCCCCGAGCTGTCCGCACGCATTCGGAACTATGAGTGGGGCGATGCGGCCTGTGTCCTCTTCACGGCCTTGGACGGACCGCTCGATTATGCGGCTGGGCCGGAGGCCGGAGCCGCCTGTCACGTTCACCTGACGCACCCAAGCCTCGGAGCCATCAGCCAGGCCTTCATTGAAGCCCGCAGCGGCCTTCTGCCAGCCACGCCGGTGATCGTGGCCTGGAACGACACCGTGGTCGACCCGTCCCGCGCCCCCGCCGGCAAGCACCTGAAGAAGTTTGTCGTCCTCGGAGTGCCCTACGACATCGCCGGCGATGCCACGGGCCGGATCTCAGGCCGGGACTGGGACGCAATTAAGGACGCGTACGCGGACTATCTCATCGACAATGTGATTACGCAGTACCTGCCGGACCTTCGTCGCTGCCTGATCCGGCGGGTCATGCATTCCCCGCGCGATCTCGAGCGAACGCTGAGCAGCGCGGTGCGCGGCACGATCCTCCATGGAGCGATGAAGCCGTATCAAATGGGATCGCAACGGCCAGTGTCCGGCCTGGGGGAATATCGAACGCCGGTGCCCAATGTGTATATCTGCGATTCCGGCACCCATCCCGGCCCGGGCGTCTCCATGGGCTCCGGCTACAACGCCGCTTGCGTGATCAGCCAGGACCTCGGGCTCCCCTTCCCAGCGACCCGTCAAGCGTGAGGCCGCGCCCGATCTTGCGGCAGTGGCGTCGACTCCACGGTGGCCGTGCACCTCGACGAGAGGCTCGATGCGCCGTCGACGTCATATTTCCCAGCGCCATTATGCAATGGCTTAGTGTTTCCAGAACTTCCCTGTCCTCATCCTGAGCAGGGCCGTACACGAGCCTTCACTCTCGCTCCTGCCGCTTCTGCGCTGGCCTTAGCACTAAGCCCTGTCTCTCTCTACTGCTGTATTGCGGACCTCCGGCCTCCCGTCCAAAAGACCTGCCGCGCGCCAATCCATTGACTTAATCTGCAGCCCCGGTGAAGTCTGATGCGGTGGTCAGCTGCAAATGGCACGGCGATCGAGGCCGACAGCAGCTGATCCATATGATCGGGGAGGCCGTGGCTTCGCGTCTGAAGCAACGGTGCCTGCAAGGGAGCGCAACTTGGATCGTGAGCAGAGGCCCATTCGTGCCGGGATCGATATCGGCGGCACATTTACAGACCTGCAAATCCATGACCCGCGACAGCGGCGCATCCTGTCCCATAAGGTGCCGACGACGCCCGAGGATCCGTCGATTGGACTGATCCAGGGTTTGAAGGAGGCTGGCCGGCGATACGGGTTCGAGCTCGGCGAAATCGGGTTGGTGCTGCACGGAACGACGATCGCGACGAATGCCGTCCTGCAACGCAAGTTCCCCCGCGGCGCGCTCGTCACCACCGCGGGCTTCGAGGACATTCTCGAAATCGGGCGACACAGCCGGCGAGAAATCTACTCGGTGAGGCCGCAACCAGCGCCGCCTCTCATCGAGCGGAAGCTCCGGTTCGGCGTCACCGAACGGATGACGGCAACCGGCAAGGCAGAGATCCCGCTGACGGACGCCGCCCTTGCAGAGCTTGTCGAGCGATTGCGCCGGGCGGATGTCGTCACGGTGGCGGTTTCACTCCTTAATGCCTACGTCAATCCGGATCACGAGACCAAGATCGCCGAGCGCCTCGCCCGTGACCTGCCAGGGGTATCCGTCTCTCTTTCGTCCGAGGTCAGCCCCGAGATCCGCGAGTACGAGCGCTCCAATACGACTGCGCTCAATGCGCTCCTGGTCCCTGTCGTCAAGCACTACCTCGGGCGGCTCGAACGGCGCCTGGCGGAGGCAGGAATGGGCGGGCGTCTTCTCATCGTCCAGTCGAACGGCGGCGTCTGCAGCCCAGAGACCGCGGCCCGCGAGCCCGTCCGGCTTTTGCTGTCGGGACCGAGCGGGGGCGCCTTGGGGGCGTTGGCGCTGTCTCGCGCGCTCGGGATGCCGTCGCTGGTCGGCGTCGACATGGGCGGCACCAGCTTCGATGTTTCCGTCGTCCACAATGACAGGATAGAGGTCATCACCCAGGGGGAGATCGACCGGCTGCCCGTGCGGGTGCCGATGATCGAGATTCGCACGATCGGCGCCGGCGGCGGCTCCATCGCGCGGGTCGACGCCGCGAAGCGCGTCACGGTCGGACCCGAGAGCGCCGGCGCGCACCCTGGTCCGGTTTGTTATGGTCGGGGCGGCAGCGAGCCGACGGTCACCGACGCCAACTTGGTGCTGGGACGCCTCGATCCGGAATATTTTCTGGGCGGAGCGATGCCGCTCGATCTCGAAGGCGCGCGACGGGCGATCGAGGAAAAGTTCGCCGGGCCACTCGGCCTCGAAACGGAGCCTGCGGCCGGCGGGATCATCGCCATCACGAACACCAGTCTCGCCGCCGCCATTAGGCTCAGCCTGTTCGAGAAGGGGCTCGATCCACGGGACTTTGCGATACTTTCCTTCGGCGGCGCAGGTTCGATTCACGCCTGTGCCGTTGCCGATGAGCTCGGCATCAAGCGCATCATCTTTCCGTCGAATGCCAGCACGTTTTCCGCCTGGGGCATCTTGCATTCGGATATCGCGCACGACTTTTCCCGCAGCCGCGTGATGCCTTTCGATGAGGCAGCATTGGCCCCGCTCCGGGAGCTGGTGGACGCGATCCGAGGGCAGGGCGAGGAGCAGCTTACGGCAGATGGCATACCGCCAGGCGATCGCCAATACCGCCTTGCCGTCGACCTCCGATACAAAGGCCAGGCGTTCGAGCTGACCATTCCGTGGTCCGGCGACGAGGTCGACGCCGCGGCGCTCAGCGCCACGCGGGATGCCTTCCACGCCACCCACAAGCAGCGTTTCTCGTATGCGAACCCGCACGACATCGTCGAGCTCGTGACGGTTCGGCTGACGGCATTGGGCCGGCTCGAGCGAGGAGACGTCGACGGCGATGAGGCCGCATCGTCGGATGCCGCTCCGCGGCGGCGGCAAGTCTGGATCGGCACAACGTGGCACGAGCTGCCGGTTTGGAGGCGGGATGCCTTGGGATATGGGCAGCTGATCGACGGCCCGGCCATCGTCGAGGAAGACTACACGACCGTGCTGATCGGGCCGGGCTGGCAGGCGACCTGCGGCCCACACCGGCACCTCGTGGCGACCAAGAACGGAGCGGCGCGATGACGACCCTGGACGCGATCGAGCTCGAGATCCTGCAGAACGCGCTCACTGCTGCTGCGGCGGAGATGGACGTCACCATGTGGCGCACGAGCCGCTCGACGATCGTGCGCGAGATGCTCGACTACTCGACGGCCATCTTCGACGCCGAAGGGTTCAACGTCGCCCAGTCGGCGCGCATTCCGCAGCATCTGAACTCGATGGGATTTTGCCTGCGGACCATCGTCGAGCGCTTCATCCCGCTCGAGCAGTGGGAGGATGGCGATATCGTCATCACCAATGATCCGTACTGCGGTGGGCAGCATCTTCCGGACATCGCAGCCTTTCGCCCGGTCTTCCACCAGGGGCGCCGAGTCGCCATCGTCGGTACGCTCTGTCATCACCTCGACGTCGGCGGCATGTCGCCCGGCAGCTACAGCGCCAACGCCACCGAGGTCTACCAGGAGGGCCTGCGCATTCCTCCTCTGAAGCTCTTCAAACGCGGCGTCCGCGGCGAGGAGGTCTGGGCGATGATCGGGCAGAACGTGCGCCAGCCGGCGACCGTACTCGGCGACCTGCAATCGCAGATCGCCTCGCTCGAGGTCGGCGCAGCGAGTGTGGCCAAGCTCGCCGCCAAATATGGCGCTGAAGTTCTGACAAGTGCCTGCCAACAGCTGCTGGACAGCTCCGAGGCCAGCATGCGCGAGGTCATCTCACGCATGCCGGACGGGGTTTACGAGTTCGAGGACTTCCTCGATGACGACGGCATCAATACCGAGAGCCCCGTCCGCATCCATGCCAAGATCACTGTGAAAGGCGATGAGCTGACAGTCGATCTGTCGGGATCGAGCCCGGAGGTGACTGGCCCGATCAATGCCACCCTCGGGTCTTCCTCGTCAGCTATCCATTTTGCCGTCATGGCCTGTGCTGACCGGCCTCTCATGCCGAATGCGGGTTGCTATCGCCCGGTGACCATCATCGCTCCAGAGGGCCTCATCATCAATGCGCGCCATCCCGCGCCGGTGGCCCACCGCATCGCGCCCGGCCACGTTCTTCTCAACGTGCTGTTCGGCGCGCTGGCCCAGGCGGTGCCGGATCGCATCCCGGCCGCTTATTACGGGGTGAGCTACGTCTGCTCGTTCCAGACAGTCTCTGCTGACAACAGCCGCCGCGTCCTGGTGGAGATCGAGGTCGGGGGCTGCGGTGGCCACCCCGCCGGCGACGGCGCCAGTGCCTACTCCTTCGGAATGCACAACAACGCCTCGATTCCAATAGAGATGATCGAGAGCGACATGCCGCTCTCGTTCACCCGCTACGGGCTCCTGCCGGATTCAGGGGGAGCCGGACAACATCGCGGCGGACTTGGGCTTGTGCGCGAATGGCGGATCGATGCCGAGCGGGCCACCTTCACGGCGCAGATGGATCGCTTCCGGTTCCGTCCCTACGGCCTGCAGGGCGGGAAGCCCGGTGCGGCCGGACGACTGACGCTAATTCGCGACGGCAAGGAGACGCCGCTCCATTCGAAGGTTGGCAATATGCCTTTGAAGAGGGGCGACATTATTCGGCTCGAGACGTCCGGCGGCGGAGGCCACGGGAATCCAAAGGAACGCGCGCGCGACGCCGTCCAGTGGGACTTGGAGCAGGGCTATGTGACTGCCGAGGCCGCGCAAGATTATTACTGACCGGCCAAGCGGTCTCGGCTCGAGTGAGATCAAAATTCAGCACCCGATTGCCCAACGAAAGGGCACTGATCGGCATTGTCAACCTTGCGTGAATGGTGTGACATAGCCTCTGCAATTCCCTTTCGGGAGCGGAGCCAATACGCGGAAATTTGGCGTCAGGTCAAAAGGAGGAATGCCCGATGTCGATACGATTGCTGGCCGGAGTTGTCGCGGCGGTCTCGCTGGCGCTGCCGGTCGCCGCGCAGGAGCTGCCGAAAAGCCATTTCAAGGTTATCGGGCTGAACAGCCCCACTCCTGTGTCGATCTACGACGAGCTGCCGTTCTGGCGAGAGACCATTCCCGAGGCTTCGAAAGGCGCGATCACGGCTGAGGTCACACCGCTCGACCAGATGGGAATCGACGACAAGACCATGCTGCGCCTGCTGAAGCTCGGCGTGATGGACTTCGCCGGGATGGATATCTCCAAGATGGCGGGCGATGACCCGCGTTTCGAGGGTTGCGATCTGGCTGGCATTTCCCTCACGCCTGACAAAGCGCGCGCCGCCTGCGACGCCTATCGCGACGTGATCGACCGGCAGATGCAGAAGAACTGGAACGCCAAGCTGCTGGCCTTCGGAGGCAATACGCCCCAGGTCTTCTGGTGCCGCGGCGAGGTGAACGGCCTCGATGACCTCAAGGGCAAGAAGATCCGCGTTTTCAACAACACGACGCGTGACTTCCTATCCGGCCTCGGCGCGACCGCCGTCAGCATGGCGTTTGCCGAGGTCGTTCCGGCGCTGAACAACGGCGTCGTCGATTGCGCAGTAACGGGAAGCCTCTCCGGCAACACGGCAGGTTGGTGGGAGGTGGCGAAGTCTCTCTACAACATGTCGCTCGGCTGGAGCATCAACGTGCTCGCCGTGAACCTCAACACCTGGAACCGTCTCGATCCCAAGACCCAAGCTTTCCTCCAGGAGCAAATCAAGGCTTACGAGGACAAGATGTGGGACACCCTCAAAAAGTCCACGGAAGAGGCGGACAACTGCAATACGAACAAGCAACCCTGTACGCTGGGCAAGCTGGCCAACATCAAGCTCGTGCAGGTCTCCCCGGAGGATGCGGAAACCCACAAGAAGCTGGTCGAGGGCGCGGTGCTTGCCGGTTGGGCCAAGCGCTGCGGTGCCGAATGCGCCAAGGAGTGGAATGAGACGGTCGGTAAAGCTCTCGGGCTGACGGCTCCGATTCCATAAGCGAGGGCTGCGGGCTTCGCCGGTATCGTGGGGCCGCGCCTCGCGGCACCGGCAGGCTGTCTCGATAAAATAACCAAAGCTAAAAACCAGGCACGCCGATGCAGACGCTTATGGCCGGCATCCGCCATTTTTCCCGAGCGGGACTCTGGCTGGGCGGAGCACTCATTCTGCTTGCCGCAATTTTGATCGCAATCGATGTCGTCTTGCGAGCCGGATTCAATACGTCCATCGGCGGTGCAGACGAGCTCTCAGGCTACGCCTTGGCCATCGGCACGGCCTGGGCACTCGGGGCGGCATTGCTCGACCGCGCGCATATCCGGATCGACAGCCTCTACTCGCTTTTTCCGTTGCGCCTCCGGCTGGTGCTCGACGTTTTTGGAATTGTGCTGTTTACGGCATTCTTTGGCCTCGTCGGCTGGCATGGGATAGGCGTCTTCACGCAGTCGTGGGTCGCAGGCTCGCGCAGCCAGTCGGCTCTCGAGACCCCGCTCATCATCCCCCAGGCCGCCTGGCTTGTCGGGCTTGCCGTTTTCCTCGTCACTGCCCTGATCCTGCTGGCGCATGCCCTTGCGCTTGCCGCACGTGGCGATCTCGTCGAAATGTCCCGCACGATCAGCACCCGGTCCGCGGCCGAGGAAATCGATGATGAGGTGCGCGCTCTTGCAGAGCAGCGGGCAGGAGAGGCGCGGGCCCAATGATCGGCGTCACGATCCTCATCTTGCTGGGCCTTCTGGCGCTCGCCGTTCCGGTGGCGGCTGCCCTAGGCGTGCTCGGCGTGTCGCTTTCGGCGCTCTATTCGCCGCTGCCGCTCTCTCTGGCGATGGGCGAAATGGCGTGGGCCACCTCCAATAATTTTCTGCTCGTCGCCATCCCATTTTTCGTGCTGCTTGGCGAGATCCTGCTCCGGTCCGGCATCGCGGAGCGGATGTACAATGCCCTGGTGCTCTGGATGCCATGGCTGCCGGGCGGGCTCATGCATTCGAATATCGCCGCCTGCGCCATGTTCGCGGCGACATCCGGCTCGAGTGTCGCCACCGCGGCGACAATCGGCACCGTGGCGACGGCAGAGATCGAAAAGCACGGCTATTCGGAGCGGTTGTTTCTCGGGACCATCGCCGCCGGCGGAACGCTCGGCATCCTGATTCCGCCGTCGATCAACATGATCGTCTACGGCGTGCTGACGGATACCTCGATACCGAAGCTTTATCTGGCCGGCATCATTCCTGGCCTGATACTCGCGAGCTTTTTCAGCCTGACGGTGCTGACCATATGCCTCATTCGCCCGGAGTTGGGAGGCCTACCGACCCAAGCGAGCTGGAAAGCGCGGATCAAGGCGCTGCCGGATCTCATCCCTCCGTTCGTGATCTTCCTGGCGGTGATTGGCTCCATTTACGCAGGGCTCGCCACGGCAACGGAATCCGCCGCCCTTGGGGTGATCGCTGCCCTCGGCGTTGCCGCATGGCACGGGCGCCTCACCGCTGCCATGCTGAAAGCGGCGTTCGAAGGCACGATGCGGACGACGGCCATGATCATGGCCATTCTCATCGCGGCCTATTTTCTCAATTTCGTCATCACCGCGATCGGGCTGACCAGCCAGGTCAACAGCACCATCACGCAACTCGACCTGAGCCCCCTGCAGCTCCTCATGATGGTCGTGGTGTTCTATATTGTCCTCGGCATGTTCATGGAAACGCTGTCGATGATGGTCGCGACCGTCCCGATCATCGCGCCCGTCGTCGTGGGCGCCGGCTTCGACCCGGTCTGGTTCGGCGTCATCGTCGTGATCCTGTTGGAATTGGCCATGATCACGCCGCCGGTGGGCATCAATCTCTACGTCGTGCAGGGGTTGCGGAAGCGTGGAAACATCAATGACGTCATCGTCGGCGCCGCGCCGTTCGTGATCGCCATGTTCGGGATGATCCTGGCTTTGACGATCTGGCCTCAGCTGGCTTTATGGCTGCCCGCCGTCAGCTCGCAGTGACGGCAGCCAATCGATGCGGGACAAGACATGACTTCAGCCCACGCCGGCTTCGGCCCGCTGACAAGCCTCAAGAAGATTGGCCATATCACCCCATCGTCGAACACGGCCGTCGAACCGATGACGGCGCTGCTCAATGCCTCACTGGCAGACCGCGTTTCTCACCACTTCACGCGTATACGCGTGACGCAGATCACGCTTGGCGAAGGCACGGCAAGCCAGTTCGAGTTCGACAAAATGCTTGCCGCCGCCGAGCTCTTGTCCGATGCGCCGCTGGACGCCATCGTCTGGAACGGCACGGCGGCAAGCTGGCTCGGAATCGAGCGGGACGAGGCGCTTTGCAGGCAGATCACGGATCGCACGGGCCTGCCATCCTCGACCGCAACGCTCGCCTTCCATGCCGCCTTCCAGCATTTCGGCTTTCGAAAGATGGCGCTTGCCGTGCCTTATACCCGCGAGGTCACGGAGCAGATCGCCCGGGTCTACGCACAGCGCGGCATTCAGGTGGTCTCGACCGCTCATCTTGGCCAGTCCGTCAACGCCGAATTCGCTGACAACGGCCCCGATGGCATTCGAGCGCTCCTTCGCGAATCTGACTCGAAGGACGCGGAGTGCATCGCCGTCGTTTGCACGAATTTTCCAGCCACGCCACTCGTGGACGAGATGGAGCGCGAGCTGGGCAAGCCGATCCTGGACTCCATTGCCGTGACCTTCTGGCAGGCCTGTCGGCTTGCCGGCGTTACTCCGCAGCTTAAGGGATGGGGCGCGCTGATGGGCGGCGCTCTCCAGCCCTGATCAGGCGAACATCGTCGACAGTCCGCTGCCCCGCGCGCGTCGCTGGAGGTGGATCCCGTGGCTGGGCGAGCCAATGAGACGACCGTCCTTCACAACGGTTCGTCCACGAACCATGGTCAGAGTTGGCCATCCCATGACTTCGAAGCCTTCGTAGGGCGTGTAGTCTGCGCCGTGATGCAGAAGCGACTGGGCAATCGTCACCCGCCGCTCCGGGTCCCACAGAACGATGTCTGCATCCGAGCCGATGGCGATCGTGCCCTTGCGCGGATAAAGCCCGTAGAGCTTGGCATGGTTGGTGGCGGTCAGGGCGACAAACCTATTGATGTCGATCCGGCCCTTCTTCACGCCCTCGGAGAACAGGATCGGCAGCCGCGTCTCCACGCCCGGGATGCCATTCGGGATCCAGCGGAAGCTCTTTCGTCCCTTGGGGTTGAGCTTGCCCGCCTCGTCATCGAAACGGAACGGGCAATGATCGGATGAGAACACGTCGAATACGCCTGTCTCGATCCCTTCCCAGCAGGCGGTCTGGCTCGCGGCATCGCGCGGCGGCGGTGAGCAGACGAGCTTGGCACCCTCCAGACCTGAGAGATCGAGATCATCGGCGGTCAGCACGAGATATTGCGGGCAGGTTTCGGCAAAGATCTTCTGCCCGCGCAGGCGGCCGCGGCGGATTTCCTCCATGGACTCGCGGTTGGAGACGTGCACGATCACCAGTGGCACGTCGGCGATCTCGGCGAGCGATATCGCCCGGTGCGTCGCCTCCCGCTCGACCGGGATCGGCCGCGTCGTGACGTGATGCCTGGGAGCGGTGTCCCCGGATCGCTCGGCCCGATCGACGAGAAAGCGGATCGCGTCCTCGTTCTCCGCGTGGACCATGACCAGGGCGCCGGTTTCGCGCGCCACGGCCATGATCTCCAGGATCTCCCGGTCCTTCAGCGCCAGCCCTTCATAGGTCATGAACACTTTGAACGAACTGTAGCCATCGGCCACGAGGGCCGGCAGCTCCTGACCGAGGACCTGCGGGGTCGGATCGGAAATGATCAGATGGAAGCTGACGTCGATGAAGCAGCGGCCTTCCGCCAGCGCATGATAGCTCTTCAGAGCCTCACGCAGGGACTGCCCGCGCGTTTGCAGGCAGAACGGCATCACCGTCGTGTTGCCACCGAATGCCGCCGCGCGTGTGCCGCTTTCGAAATCGTCGGCCATCACGATCCCCTCGCCGGAGGGCTGGGAGATGTGGACATGGCTGTCGACACCGCCGGGCAGCACCAGAAGCCCCGATGCGTCGATCACCTCGTCCGCGTGCCCGAGGTCGTCGCCGATCGCAGCGATACGGCCATCCCGGATGCCGATGCTGGCGGCATAAGTGTCCGACGCCGTCGCAATCGTTCCGCCGCGGATGATCGTGTCGAATGTCGGCATGTCCGGCTCCGGGGTCGAAGTATTTTATATTATGAACAGGAAGCGGAGTTTCGCGAGCCAGGAACCGCGCAGCAGGTGGCCGCCCGCCCCACGTCGGCTCCGCGAAGGCCGGAAAGGAAGGCCAGCGGCGTCGTGGGGCTCAACCCGGAAATGGTGCACGGCTCCCGGGTTGGCATCCAGGACGTGTTGTTCAGGTACAGCTCGCAGCGGGTGAGCACGGTGCCGAGATATGTCCGCATGCACACCACGTCCCCCAACTGGTAGGTCCGGCCGCCATAGCGGCAGCGGCAAGGGATCGGCTTGCCGGTCATGCCGTCGATCACCTGTCCTGGCGTGATCCTCGGGTCGGAAGGCGCAGGCTTTGCTGGGTCGGCGCTGGTCGCACCCGTGAGCGCAGCCGCCGCGACGGCGACGGCCGCAAGCCGAGCGTGCGAAGCTCCTCTCCTCGTCACCCCATCCGGGGAGATTAGCAGCCACTGATCAGCATTCAAAGCGTCTTGGTGTGACGGCTCTCCAGCATCGGGCCGATCTGGACCAGGATGGTGGCGGAGAACATCAGCGCGGCGCCGACCCAGCCGATGGGCGCCAGCCATTCGCCGGCGAACAAGACGCCTGCCGCCGCGGCGAACAGCGTTTCCATGCTCATCAGGATGGAGGCTTCGCCCGGGGGCGTGTCTTTGAGCGCGATCGCCAGCAGCGTGAAGGTGAGGGCACTGGACAGGACACCGACATAGGCGACGGCCGGCAGGGCCTTGTACAACCCATCCAGGGTGTTGTGCTCGATCGCCAGTGTCAGGATACCGCCGCCGACAGCGACACAGGCGAACTGCATGGCCGTGTAGGCGACGGGCCTGCCGTAGATGGTCGCGCGGCTGGTAATCAGCATGTGGATTGCCCAAGCCACCGCAGACGCGGCAATCAGCCCGTCGCCGGTCGAGAAGCCTCCGACCGTTCCGCCACCGAGCAGCCAGACTCCGAGGAAAGCCAAGGCGACGGCCGGCCAGACGTAGACGGCCGGCCGCTGCTTGAACGCAATCCAAGCCATCAGCGGCGTCGCAACGACATAGAGGCCCGTCAGAAAGCCCGCGTTCGTCACGGTGGCATCGATGAGCCCGGTCTGCTGAAGGCTCGCACCGACGAGGAACGCGAGGCCACCCGCGACGCCGATCTGGACGAGGCCGCTCGACCAGGAGTTCGCGACGCGTCGCGCCTCGATCAGGGCGAGCGGCGTCAGGCAGACGGCCGCAATGAGGCCACGCGCGGCAATGAACAGGAACGGGCCGATATGCTCCATGGCCGCCTTCTGAAAATAGAATGCGACACCCCAGACGGCGGCGGCGAGAAGCAGCAGGAGATCGGCTCTGAGGCGGCGCATGAGGGCGAGGTGATAGTTGGCCGCTGAACGCGGCGCAATGAAATTAAGTCGCAGGGCAGAGCCGTGCCGTCGCATAACGTCGCGCTGGACAAGTCCTGCGCCGCACCGTACTGGCTTGCGGCTTCTCCGTCAGGATGTCACTGTCCATGCCCGCCGCCGGCTCTTTGTCGTGGCCACACATTGCGCCGCTCGTCCTGCTCCTTGCCTCGAACGTGTTCATGACCATCGCTTGGTACGGGCATCTGAAGTTCAAGACTGCGCCGCTGCTCGTCGTGATCGTCGGCTCATGGGCGATCGCCTTCGTGGAATACTGCCTCGCGGTGCCGGCGAACCGGATCGGGCATGCCGTCTATTCGGCCGCCGAGCTGAAAACGATGCAGGAGGTCATCACCCTCGTGATTTTCGCCGCCTTTTCCGTGCTCTACTTGGGTGAGCCGCTGACCTGGCGGCATGCGGCGGGTTTCGCGCTGATCGCGCTCGGCGCCGGTTTCGTCTTTTCGGCGCGGGCCTGAAGGTGTGCCCGAGCCAGTCGTCCTGCTCGTATTGATGGCAGCGGCGTTCGCAGGGGCTTTCGTCCAGGCGGCGGTGGGCTTTGGCTTTGCGCTGATCGCTGCCCCGATCTTCCTCACGGCCATGAAATCGGGGTCGGCGATGCAGGTGCTGGTCGCCATCCATGTCGTGCAGAGCGCGATGCTTGTTCCCGGGCTCTGGCGCTCGGCCCCGGCGAAGCTGCTTCATCCCATGCTGCTCGGGAGCCTCGCCGGGTTCCCGCTGGGGCTCGCGGTGTTCGTCGCGCTCGACCTCGACGCGCTGAAGCTGGCGGTCGGGATGGTGATGCTGGTCTTCACGGCGTTGCTGGTCGCGCGCGACCGGAGCTGGCTCAGCCAGATGTTCGCCTCGAGCGGGCCGCCGAACCGGGCGGCAGCGGCAGGCGTCGGCGCATCCGCCGGGGCGCTGACCTCAGTTCTGGTGATGCCCGGGCCGCCGCTCATCCTCTATGTCGCCGCGCGCCGGATCGGGAAGGAGGAGAGCAGGGCGCTGTCGCTGACCTTCTTCGCGTTCTGCTACGTGGCCGTTACCCTGCTCCACGCCACGTGGACGGGTATGAGCTTTGAGACGTGGGTCTTGGCGGCGGCGCTGTCCCCGGTGGTGGTGATCGGGACGCTGCTTGGGGACAGGTTGGCACGCTGGCTCAGCGAGGCCTGGTTCCGCACCGCGGTGCTGGCGGCCTCATTCCTCTCCGGAGCGTGGGCCGTCTGGAGCTCGTTTTGAGCGAAATGCCCGGGACCACAGCCGGGGTTCCCCGATCTCGACCGACGGTGGCAAAGTTCGCGCCCAAAACCCCTCTCCCCGGCGGGGAGTGGGTTAGGCTGAGGGGGGACCGACGCTCGCTGATGTTCTAATCCCTCACCCGGCCCTTCGGGCCGACCTCCCCCCATGGGAGAGGTGAGGCGAGTGCGCGCAGCATCGCTTCCAACTTGGTCGGAACGCTCTACAGCCCGCGAACGAGATTGCCGACCATCAGCACCATGTAGGCCGTGATCGCCAGCCAGTATTCCTGGTGGGGAAGGTAGCGGGGCACGTGCAGGAAGCCGAGCTTCGTCGCCACGGCGAGCAGTGCCAGCACGAGCGAGATCAGAAAAACCGCGATGGTCGGCGGATTGAGACGCATGGCAAAGCCCCCTCCGAGGCGTCAGCCCACCTCTTTACAGTGTACGATGCGTCTCGCCAATGCCCATCGGGCTGAGTTCGTCGGCCTCGATGATGAAGCGCACGAGGCGAGGATGGCTCGTCCCGGTCTCCCGCGTGGTCACCAGCAGGAAGCGCGGTCCTGCCTTGCTCTCTACCCGGGTGAGGTTCGGGCCGATCTCGCGAATATCGATGACTTCGAGCGTCCTGTTGCCATTGCGCCCGGATATCTCGATGCGATCACCGATTTGAACGGGCTTCGACAATCCCAGTGGGAGCTCATCGTCCAGGCGGCTCAGCCAGAAATTGGGGCTCTCTGCCAAGGCCTGCTTACGTTGAGTGTTCGGGGGTGTATCAGGAGCTTGCGCCACCGGGGATTCAGCGAGGGCCGCCTCGACACCCCGGTCGAGGATCGCGTCGGGGCGGAAAACCGTCCATGCAAGCACGCCCACGGCGGTACAAGCGCTCGCCAGCGCGATGAGCGGTAAGCCTGCAATGATCTTGCGACCGTTGACCATGTTCCGTCTCCAAGCTCCGTCGCTCAAGTCGAATATATAGGACGACCGGCGACGCGTGCGAACCCTGCTGCCGCCTGCGATTCTGTCCCAGCTGTACCACGTATTTCTGGTCGGCCTCTTGGCCGGCAATGTGGCCGCGGGCGGTGCCGCGCCGGTCTGGTGTTGTTCAGATTGCCGATAGAGCGGGCTCTGATTTGCTGGACTCGCCCTATTTCGCGGGTATTGTAGCCGGGCAGCCACATAACGACGCAGGAGGACGCCCATGAAGCTGACACCCGAGCAGCTCAAGCAGTTCGAGGACGAGGGCTGGTTTTTCCTCCCCGATTGCTTTTCGGAGGAAGAGGTCTCGGTACTCCGTCGGGAGGCCGAGCAGATCTTCAGCCAGAGCCGCCAGGAAATCTGGCGCGAGAAATCCGGCGCACCCCGCACGGCCTTTGCTGCGCACACCTACAACGAGGCATTCGGCATCCTCGCCCGACACCCGCGTCTCGTCGAGCCGGTCGAGCAGGTGTTCGGCGAGAAGCTCTACATGCACCAGTTCAAGGTGAACGCGAAGGCCAAGTTCGACGGCGACATCTGGCAATGGCATCAGGATTACGGCACCTGGGCGCGTGATGACGGCATGCCCGAGCCGCGCGCCATGAACATCTCCGTGTTCCTGGACGAAGTGTTCACCTTCAACGGGCCGCTGATGCTGATCCCGAGAAGCCACAAGCACGGCGTTCTCGAAGCCGGGCACGACAAGGCGACGACGAGCTACCCGCTATGGACGCTGGACCACGAGACCGTGGAGCGCCTCTGCAACGACGGCGGCCTCGTCGTGCCGACGGGCAAGCCGGGGAGCGTGCTCATGTTCCACGGCAACCTGGTGCACGGCTCAGCTGGAAACATCACGCCATTCCCGCGCAAGATCGTGTACCTGACGCTTTGTGCCGTCTCGAACTACATCCGGAAGCCGACGCGGCCCGAGTGGATCGCGCACCGCGACTTCACGCCGATCGAGACGTGCGCGGACGACGCTTTGCTGACGTATGCACGGCAGTACCGGCAGGCGGCGGAGTAGGCCGTTGTATCACGGCCTGGCTTCCGACACCCCGGACAGCGTGAGCCTTGGCGAGCGCTGATCCGGGGTGGATGGTTTGCCCGGAATGCCTACAGGGTGGGCAGCAGCAGGAACATCGCTGCGGCGACCAGTGTCGGCCCCACTGCGGCGGCCAGCAGGCCCAGCGGCTTGATGGCGCCGTCGTCGAAGCTGCCTTTCAGGATTGCGAAGCCGGCCGGGTTGGGCGCATTGGCGATGACGGTGAGGCCGCCGCCGGTTACCGCGCCAGCGACAAGCGCGTACTTGAAGTCGTCCGTGACGCCTTCGACCAGCGACCCGAGGTAGGTGAGTGCCGCGTTGTCCGTGATGGCCGTCAGGGCCGTGGCGCCCCAGTAGAGTACCGCAGGTGACATGCCTTCCAGGGTCGGCTGCAACCACCACTTCTGCAGTCCGCCGAGCACGACGAGGCCGGCGAGGAAGAAGGCCACCATCAGCCCCTCACGGATGAGCAGCCGGGACTGATACTGCTTGTAGGCCTCCGTGAAGCCGAGGAAGAACAGGAAGATGCCGGCAAACACGACCAGATGGTGATTGAACACCACCACGCCCGTGAGAAACATCAGGTGCACGGCCACGACCCAGCTTGGCACATCAAGGCGCGCGAGGGCTGCCGACATCGTCTGAACGCTCTTCAGGTGGTTGCGGAAGAGATAGGTCACCACAACCGCATTGATGAACACCGCAATGGCCGCCTTCCAGCCGAAGTGCAACAGCATGAAGGCCATGTCCCAGCCCCAGGTGCCGGCGACCATCAGGACGGGCGGCGCCGCGAATGGCGTCAGAACACCGCCGATAGAAACATTGACGAACAAGACCCCGATGGTCGCGTATTTGAACACGTTGGGCGCGTTCCTGTTGATGAACCGCTCGCGCAGCAGCAGCGCCGAAAGCGTCATCGCGGCCGGCTCCGTGATGAACGAGCCGAGGAGGGGGCCGATCGCCAGCACGGTAAGGTAGTAGGCGGCCGACGCTGGAAGTGGCAGGATTCGCGAGATCCAGACCAGGAGCGCGCCAGCGAAGTCGATGATGGGCCGGCTGGCGGCGATCACCATGATGACGAAGACGAAGGCCGGCTCGGTAAAATTGCGGCTTTCGAGGTAGTGCATCGACGAGTCGGTGCCGAGCTGAATCGCAACCAGCACCAGGAGCACCATGGCCCAGAAGCCGAACACTGCTTCCACTTCACCGAGCAGGTGCCACAGGCCCGCGTGCGCGGGTTGAACCTTGGCCAGATGCTCGAAGTAGGCTGTCGAGAAGGTGTGAATGACAGCCAACGCAAACAGTGCTGCAGCCAGAATTTCGACGGAGTGTGGAAGGATCATTTCGGCCATGCGTGGTCCCCGTCAGATTGGCGCATGCTCGGAAGCTGCTGGGGCAGTCGAGTGGGTGGGTGCGCCACCGTGCATCAACGGGGCCATGAGTTCAACAGCCAATTGGACCCTGCGGCCTCAACGACTCAGCTGACGCGGGCGATGCTGCGCTTCCACGCCGCAGCAACGGGCTTTCAGAAGCGCGCGCGGATTACACGCTGCGTTCGTGGAAGAAGTCGTAGATCGTCTGTGCCATTTGCGCAGATATGCCCGGCACCTGCCTGAGATCGGCCACGCCTGCGCGGGAAACGGCTTTAGCCGATCCGAAGTGTTGCAGCAGAGCACGCTTGCGGGTGGGGCCAATACCGGGGATCTCGTCCAGCGGGTTGGCGGAGATCGCTTTCGCGCGTCTCGCGCGGTGAGTCCCGATCGCGAATCGGTGCGCTTCGTCCCTGAGCCGCTGAACGAAGTAGAGGACCGGATCGCGCGGCTCCAGCATGAACGGCTTTTCCCGGCCGGGCAGGTAGAAGTGCTCGCGGCCGGCATCGCGGTCCGGGCCCTTGGCGACACCCACGATGGGGATGTCCTCGATCCCGAGCTCGCGGAGGACATCCGCGGCCACTCCAAGTTGCCCCGCGCCGCCATCGATCAGCACGAGATCCGGGCGGTCAGGGAACTCTTCCTCCGCTGGTTCCGGTTCGCGCTCTGCGGGCGTCTCGTCGAAAAGAGCCGGGGAGCAGTCGGGCGGCTCCGGGCGGTTCTCCCCATGATTTTCGAGCCCCGGCTCGGAGACGGTTTCCGCCCGCAGCATACCGAATGGAATCCCGTCAGCGCCTCTGCGGGTGACCGGATCCGGAGCAGGCGGTTCGATCCGAGTCGCGGGTTCGCCGTCCGGAGGCGAGATGCTGTGGCCCGACACCGGTTGGGGCTCACGGGCGGCGGGCCGTTCTCCCGCGTGATTGGCTGCCAGGCGCTTGAACCGGCGCGTCAGCACCTCGCGCATCATGGCGTAGTCGTCACCCGGCGTGAGGTCGGCGGACTTGATGTTGAACTTGCGGTACTGGCTCTTCACGAACCCGTCCGGCCCGGCGACGATCATGGCGCCGACCGCATTGGTTCCCATGATGTGGCTGTTGTCGAAGACCTCGATCCGCCGGGGCGCGGCGGGGAGCCCGAACCGCTCTGCGATGCCTTCGAGCAGGATGCGCTGGGACGAGCTCTCGGCAAGTCTCCTCGCCAGCGCCTCGCGGGCGTTCCGCAACGCATGCTCGACGACACCGAGCTTGCTGCCGCGCTGCGGCGCCCGGACCTCCACCCGGCGGTCGGCCTTGCTCGACAGCGCTTCGGCCAGCAACGCGCGGCCGGGAAGATTTTCGGACAGCAAAAGCAGCCGCGGCACCGGTTTGTCGTCGTAGAACTGGGCGATGAAGCTCTCCAGCACTTCAGCCGTGCCGAGCGACCGATCCGCCTTCGGAAAATAGGCCCGGTTGCCCCAGTTCTGGCCGCTGCGGATGAAGAAGACCTGAACGCAGGTCTGGCCGCCATCCTGAGCGATGGCGAATACGTCAGCTTCTTCGACGCCCTCGGGATTGATCGCCTGGTCGGCGGTGACGTGGGCGAGGGCCCAGAGGCGGTTGCGCAGCTCCGCCGCGCGCTCGAACTCGAGGGCTTCGGCCGCCTCTTCCATCAGCTTCTGGTAATGGCGGCGAACGTTCTGGCTTTCGCCCCTCAGGAACCGGGTCGCCTCGTCGACGAGGGCGTTGTAATCCTCGAGGCTGATCTCGCCGGTGCAGGGCGCCGAGCAGCGCTTGATCTGGTAGAGAAGGCACGGCCGCGTGCGGGTCTCGTAGACGGCGTCCGAGCAGGACCGCAACAGGAACGCCCGCTGCAGCATGGTAATTGTACGATTAACAGCGCCTGCCGAAGCGAACGGGCCGAAATACTCGCCGCGCCGCGTCCGGGCTCCGCGGTGCTTCAGGATCTGCGGCGCGCGATGGTCGCGGGCAATGAGAATGTACGGAAACGACTTGTCGTCCCGCATCAGCACGTTGAAGCGCGGGCGGAAGCGCTTGATGAGATTGGCTTCGAGCAGCAGCGCCTCGGCCTCGGTGCCGACGAGGACGAACTCCATCGCGGCCGTCTGCGAGATCATGCGGGCAATGCGGGTGCTGTGGCCGGCGAAGCGCGTGTAATTGGCGACGCGCGCCTTCAGGCTCCGCGCCTTGCCGACATAGATCACGTCGCCCTTGGCATCAATCATGCGATAGACACCGGGCGAGTTCGGCAAATTCTTCAGATATGAGGCGATGACCTCGGGACCGGTTTTCGGAGAGGTGCGCTCCTGAACCGCCGCCTCCCGCGCCTCGCTCACGCGATCCTGTGGCATACCGAAGACTTAGGCCTGGATGGCCGAATCGTCCAGAGAACGCTGGTCGCAGCTAAGGAAGCTGCGGGATTTCAGGCGGAAAGCATCGGTCGCTGTGATGCAGGATCACGACAGCTCGTGATTTCCACGGCTAACGCCCGCGCGCCCCGTTGCCCCCTCTGTGAAGGGCTCTACCGTCCACGGCTCGATTCACCTGGAGACTAGGAATGCGACTCACTACGATTGCTGCCATCCTCGCCGCCAGCCTGGCATTATCCGGACCCGTCCTTGCGGACGAGATCGAGGACTCGATCAAGGAAGCGCTGACCGCCTACGAGAAGAAGGACTTCTCCGCAGCCAAGCACGCGCTCGACTACGCGTCCCAGCTCATTGCTCAGAAGAATGCGGAAGGCCTTGGCGCCGTGCTGCCCGAACCGCTGAGCGGCTGGTCGGCCGAGGACGTCGAAACCCAAGACGCCAGCGTAGCAATGTTCGGCGGCATCCGCGCCGGACGCAACTACGCGAGGGGTGATGAGCGCGTCTCGCTGCAGATCCTCGGCGACTCACCGTTGCTGTCCACCTGGATGCCGATGATGGCAAACCCGGCCATGGCCGCCGCAATGGGCAAGATGACCAAGGTTGGCAAGTACCGCGCCATTCAGACCAAGGACGGCCAGGTTATTGTCGTCGTGGCGAACCGTTTCCTGGTGATGGTGGACGGGTCGGCCTCGATCAAGGACAAGGTGGACTACGCCGCGGCCATCGACTTCGAGAAGCTGGAGTCCCTCTGAGCACTTGCCACCCAGGCGCGAAAAAGGCTGCTGCTCACCCAAATGGATGAGCAGCCTGCCTGAAATCGATCGCGGCAGGCAGATCAGCCTCCGCGGCTTGGTGTGCGGTCAGGCATGACGGGCGTGCCCGGCCTAATGTTTTCAGGTGGCTGGACGCCGCTTGTCTGTCCGGCAGCCGTCTGCTGGGGGGTGCCCGGTAAGCTGGTACCGGCACCTGAAGACCCCGCCTGGCCGGATCCCATCTCGCCGGTACCCATCTCGCGCTGGCCGACTTCCTTGGCCTTTTCTCCAGCTTTGGTGAGCACCTGCTCGGCCTTTTCGGCGAGCGTCTTGCCCTCACCTTCCTCGGGGACGAGCCCTTGCGCGCGAGCCTCTTCGGCAGCGGCGCGATAGACCTCCGTGGCGGTGACTTTGCCGCGCTCGTAAAGCTGGCCGGTCTGTTCGGAAATGGCTTCGCCGAGCTGATCTCTCGCTTCGCCCAGATACTCGTCCTCGAGTCGGGTCCGAGGCAGCATCGCGCCGATCAGGGCGCCGAGCGCAATCCCGGCGGCTCCAATCAGGAGGGGTTGCTGCTCCATGATATCGCTGATCGTGCGTCTCGTCTCATGTCCCATCTGCCGGGCGGTTCTGGTGGCGTCCTGGGCGGTGCTCATTGCTGATTCCATGAATCCTCCTGCGGTCTCGCCCGCCGAGCGGGCAGCATGCCCCGCCGAGCTCATGGTTTCACCGACGGTGCCGGCCATGGAGCGCATCGACTCACCGACGCTGGCGGCGGCATGGCGGGCCTGCTCCATGGCGCCAACGCCCGTTTCGCGCGCCGATTCGGCTGCCGTCCGGAGGCCGTCGCCTCCTTGTGTGCGGAAGCCCGTCGCCGCGCCGTACTGGCGCCGCTCACGGTTGCTGCCCATCATCATCCAGAGGAGGCTCGTGCCAGCCAGCACGGCAGGCATCGGATTGTCCCTGGCCTGCCGCCAGAGATTGCGGAGGAAGTCGCCCCCGTCACCGCTCATGAATTTGGTGCGCGCCTCGTCGAAAATCTGGCCGAAGGTGAGCTTCTCCTTCAGGGCGTCCAACGTGTCGCTGAGATCGGCGCGGGCGCGCTCGACTTCCCGTTCAGCATGGCTCGGAGTTTCCGTCACTTCACTTGCTCCTTCAACATTTCGGCATCGCGTTGGACCTGCGTCTGGGTACGCGTGGGGATGATTCCTTGGCTCATCAGCGAGCGCCCGTACTGCAGCAGGACGATACCGATGATGCCTACGACGGCTCCGACCAGCAGCGATGCCCAGCCCGCGCCAAGGCCCATATTCGTGAGCCAGACGATGAGCGCCTGAAGCAGGATGAGCAGCGAGACGAGCAGGCAGATGCCAGCGGCCGCAAGGCTGCCTCCCGCGGACTGGAGGTTTGCAAACTTCTCGTTGACCTCGGCACGCAGCAGGCCGGCTTCCTTGCCGAAGAGAGCGGTGATGTCGCGACCCAGATCGGCGATCAGCTCAGGCACTGAATGGTTGCCCTTGGCGCTTGTGGTTGAAGTCCGCGCCGCTGCGGACTCACCCAATCCGGCCTCGGAGACCCTGGGTTGGGATTGAGGAGTGTCGGCTTCCGTGTGTCTGACCTCTGCCATGGCGTTCACCTCGTAATGCTGGCCTCGACGCCCCGGCTCTGCTCCCGCTCGTGGCGGCCGTATTCGCTGTATTGTCCGGTCTGCCCGGTCTGCGGCGCCGTGTGCGCCGCGTAGGTCGCGCCGGGCTGCCTGATGTGCTCAGTGCGCGCCGCTGACTGGCTGGGTCGGCTCGAGCTCTTGGCAAACCGCGCCAGTGCGAGCCCGACGAGCAACGAGCCGCCAAAAAACGTGGTCGGGTGGTTCCGCGCGAAATTTTCCACGTCCGAAAGCATGTCCTGCAGGTTCCGCCGGCCGATCGCCTGCGAGAAATCCTCGAGCCCACTGGCGAGGCTTCTGGCGATGTTGGCGACCTGCGGTTGCTGATGATGCTCCAGGTCGTCGGCAGCTCGCCGCATGGCGGAAACGACATCCATCAGACCCGATCTTGCTTTCTCCTTCTGTTCGGAGACCATCTGTTGGGCCTGCGCCTGGATGTCCGAAGACACCTCCTTGGCTTGGCGTTGAACATTCTCGCTGAGTTGCTGGGCGGTCTGCTGCGCCGACTCCGCCTCGCGCTGAATTGTGCGCTTGGCTTCCTCGGTTTCCGGCCCCAGGCCGGATCGATTGGGGTCGTTCGCCATCGGGCCGTTACTCCACTGCTTGATCCATCGGCGCGCCGGAAAGGAAACACAATTCGCCAGCGGCAAGATCGTCAGGACCACCACCGCAGGTCCAACCGAGTAAAAGGGAAAATTTGCGCTCGCCCGGCGGGGTGATTTGATCTTCCAGCGCTTCAATTCAAGTAACAGACGGCCAGACTATTGGTTCCGCTTCGGGAAAATCGGCCTCTGCTGCAATCTAATTGACTGGCAATTAGCTTGAACTGAAGCAGAAGGGGCGCCGAAGCCGGTATCACTCGGATCGCGATACTTTCCCCGCAATGAGCTGACCGGCAGCCTCGGTTGCGCTCAGTCTGCCTTCGAGGACGGAGTCGGACAGCTCATCGATCCGCTCCGTTTCCGCCTGGCGCACCTCTGCTGCCACCAGTTCGGCGGCTGCACGCGCGATCAGATAGCGTGCCCGCATCCGCCTGCGCGCCCGTGGACCGATCGCCAGGCGCTTGGCGCCGATCTCGTCGATCGCGCGGACGAGATCCGGCACCCCTTCGCCGGTCAGGGCCGTGGTCTTGAGCACCGGCGTCGCCGAGCGCCCGCCTGCACGCATGGCCAGCGCGGCCTTGAGCTGGTGAACGGAGCGGCTCGCTCCTTCGCGGTCAGCCTTGTTGACGACCAGGATGTCCGCGATCTCGAGCAGGCCGGACTTCATGGCCTGGATCTCGTCGCCGAGCCCGGGTGCGCCAACCACGACGCGGATGTCCGTCACCTCGGCGATGTCGATCTCGGATTGGCCGGTGCCCACGGTTTCGATGATCACACGCTCGAACCCCGCAGCGTCCAGCACGTCGATCATGCGCACGGCAGCCGGCGAGAGCCCGCCCAGATGACCGCGTGCTGCAAGCGAGCGCACGAAGACGCCCTCGTCCGCGAGGCCGACGCTCATGCGTATGCGGTCCCCCAGGATGGCGCCGCCTGACACGGGGCTCGACGGGTCGATGGCGATCACCCCGGCGGTCCGACCTTGCTTGCGCAACTCGCGCAGGCATGCATCGACCAGCGTCGACTTGCCGGCTCCCGGCGGGCCGGTGATGCCGATCACGAGTGCGCGGCCGAGGTCGCTTTGCAGCTCGCGCAAGAGATCAGAGGACAGGCGGGATTGCCGCTCCGCTTCCGTCAGCGCGCGGGCAATCGCGCGCCGCTCTCCGGCCTGGACTCTTGCCGCAAGGTCACGCGCCGTGCCGTCCGCACGCGCCGGCGCAGTCCGTTCCTCATGCGAAGCGTCTTGCGTCATGGCCGGTCAGTACCACACGCCTGGCCAACGGACGCGTGGCCTCCTCAACAGGTCGCCCCAAGGCGAGGCCATGTCGAATGGCTCGTCCACCACCACGATGGGCGGGCGCTTTGGCTGTGGCGCGAGCTCGCGCAGGCGCGCAATGCGGTCCTCCGTACGTGGATGGGAGCGCAGGATCGACGGCTGAGGCACGCGGCGGCCCGGGACCGGGAACATGAGGTCCTCCCAGAAGCGGCCGGTGTATCGCTCGAGCTTGGCGAGCGCCGAGATCAGGCCTTCGGGGTCGCCGGTCAGCAAGACCCCTTCGAGGTCCGCATCGTACTCCCGGGCGCGCGACAGGCCGAGCTGCAGGAGGCTTGAGACGAGCGGCGCGAGGTAGAGCACGAGGATCGGCCACCAGGATATGAACTCGACGCCGACCAGCATGCCCATGACGTTGAATGCGGCGAGCATGACGGCCAGGGTCGACAGCGCTTGCGTGAACCGGCTCATCGCATCCGCCAGGCCCATGAGCCAGAGATCGTTGTTGCGGATGTGGCTCATCTCGTGGGCGAGAACGCCGGCGAGCTCGCGCAGGCTCAACGTCTGGAGAAGACCTGCGGTCACGGCGATGCTGGCGTTCTCCGCGCTGCCGGTCGCGAAGGCATTGAGCGTCGAGCTTGGCACGACGTAGAGCCGCGGTGTCTTGGCGAGGCCCGCGCGCTCGGCGAGGATCTCGATGACGCGGCCCACACGACCGGCAAACCGCAGGTCGACCTCGCGGGCCTGATACATCCGCATGACCGCCTCAGGGGGCACACGCGGCGCAAGCACGACGAGGATCCCCACGGCCAGCAGGGCCCAGACGAGGCCGGCCCAGCCCCAGATCAGAATGGCCGAGACACCCAGGACGCCGCCGATGCCGATCAACAGCAGCAGCGAGTGCAGGCGGTTGCGCAGCTTGTGCGCGCGCCGCGTGTTCTCGTCGAGCAGGTAATACAAAAGCTAGGTGTCCTTGCGTGCCGCTCTGATTCGATCTCCCTCGAGCCTAGTTCATTGTGCGCGCGATGGCATGGGCGAACACTCGACCCATGCTCAGGTACAATTCCCGGCTACATGCGGGAAATGAGGACCTTGTCGCCCGTCTCCCGCGGCTCGCCCGGCGCCGCTTTCAGCACCGCAGGCACGATATCCTCCGCCCGGTCCACGACAGTGCATCTGACGTCGAGGCTCTGCCGGATGAACTGATCCGATCGCATGTGCTCCAGCAAGCGCAGAAACGGTGTCCAGAACCCTTCGATATTGGCGATGATGACCGGTTTCTGGTGTTGACCGAGCTGCGACCATGTGAGCTGCTCGACCAGCTCCTCAAGCGTGCCGATGCCGCCTGGCAGGGCCACGAATGCATCCGATTTCTGGAACATCAGCATCTTGCGCTGGTGCATGTCCTCCGTGACGACCAGCTCGTCGACGTCCCGCAGCATCTGCTCACGCTCGGAGAGGAAGGCGGGAATGATGCCGGTCACGCGTCCGCCGGCTTGGAGCGTCGCGCGGGCGACCTCGCCCATGAGACCCAGGCTGCCGCCTCCATAAACGAGACCGATCCCAGCCTGTGCAAGTGATTTGCCAAGTGTACGGGCCGACTCTGCGTACGCGGGCTTGCTGCCGACACCAGAACCACAATAGACACAAATATTCCGGACTCCGCCCATAGGGCCCCGGCTGACTAGTTTCTGCATTTTTACTGCCTGCTTGTTCTTCGTTTCCTCGCCGTAGCGCCTCCACGACACCTTACTACATATCGTTCTCCCTGCTTCGATTGGTAAGCCCAGACCCGGACCGAATTGCGGCGTGCCTGCCCGGTTCCGGAGCAAAGTTTTCCCCCCGGTCGCAATCGATTCCACGATGGCATGCTGGACGGCGATCACACGACAGTTTGCCGGGCTGATGCACCCGGGCTATGACAACCCCGGCGAGCCCCTGCCGGTTCCTTCAAATGCTGATGATCGAATCTCGCCGAAGCCGAAGGTGGCGCGGGATTCGCCAAGTCTCGCCGGCGCGCATATATGGCTTGGAGAGCATCACAGCGGCTCGGCTGCAGGTGCGGCGGCCCTGACAGGTGCGCCATCCGCGCGGTGCGGAAATTCGGGAACTTTCTCGGACTTTGGGTTAGGAGTGCGGCACGAGACTGCGGACTCGGGTCAAACAGGACGAAGAATGACGATTCAGGGTTCGATCAAGGTGGCCGGGTCGCGCAGGCATGCTGCCGATGTACGGGGGCAGGAGGGCCGTGCGGATCACTGGACCGTGCTGCGCGGGCTGTTGCCCTTCGTCTGGCCCAAGGGGCGGCCGGACCTGAGACTGAGGGTCGTGCTGGCCTTCGCGGTGCTGATCCTCGCGAAGCTCGTCACGGTCGCCGTTCCGGTCTTCTTCAAGCAAGCCACCGACCTGCTCGCTTCGAGCAGCGGCGAGGCCGGGTTAAGCTTGGGCCAGGGTGTCGGTCTCGGAGCTGCCGCTCTCATTCTGGCCTATGGGACCGGTCGCGTCCTGATGCTGGTGCTGAACCAGATCCGCGACGTGTTCTTCACCAAAGTTGGGCAACACGCAGTGCGTGAGCTCAACAACCGCACCTTCCAGCATCTTCATCGGCTGTCCTTGCGCTTTCATCTGGAGCGGCGAACGGGCGGCTTGAGCCGCGTCGTCGAGCGGGCGACGCGCGCCATCGAGCTCATCATCCGCATGGGCATCCTGAACGTGGTGCCGACGGCGCTCGAGCTGCTGCTGATCTGCGGGATTCTGCTCTACTACTTCGACTGGATCTATGTCGCCATCGTGCTGGCGACGGTCGCCGCCTACATGTGGTTCACGTTCGCGGCCAGCGAATGGCGGATCTCGATCCGTCGTGAGATGAACGAGAGCGATACCGAGGCCAATACCAAGGCCATCGACAGCCTGCTCAACTTCGAAACCGTCAAGTATTTCGGCAACGAGGAGCTCGAGGCGCGCCGGTTCGATGCCTCGATGGCCCGCTACGAGAGCGCGGCGATCAGAACGTACTACTCGCTCGGCGTGCTCAACTCCGGCCAGTCGCTGATCTTCACAGTGGGCATGACAATCGTCATGCTGCTCACGGCCCGCGGCATCCTCGCCGGCGAGAACTCCATCGGCGACTTCGTGCTGGTCAACTCGATCCTCATCCAGCTCTACATGCCGCTGAACTTCATGGGTATGGTCTACCGCGAGATCAAGCAGGGGCTCGTCGATCTGGAGAACATGTTTTCGCTGCTCGACGAGGCCCCGGAGGTGGTCGACAAGCCCGGTGCCGAGCCGCTGCGGGTCGAGCGCGGCACGATCCGTTTCGAAAACGTTTCGTTCGCCTATGATCCCGAGCGACCGATCCTGAAGGACGTCTCGTTCGAGGTTCCCGCGGGGCGCATGGTGGCCATCGTCGGCCCCTCCGGAGCGGGCAAGTCCACCATCAGCCGCATCCTGTTCCGGTTCTATGACATCTCGGCCGGACGGGTGACGATCGATGGCCAGGACATCCGCGACGTGACGCAAAAGAGCCTGCGCGCCGCCATCGGCGTGGTGCCGCAGGATACGGTGCTCTTCAACGACACGATCTTCTACAACATCAAGTATGGCCGTCCCGATGCGACTGACGAGGAGGTCTTCGAGGCAGCGAAGCTTGCCCAGATCGACGGTTTCATCCGCCAGCTTCCCCAGGGCTACGCCACCATGGTCGGCGAGCGCGGCCTCAAGCTGTCGGGCGGCGAGAAGCAGCGGGTCGCGATCGCCCGGACGATCCTCAAGCGACCTCCGATCCTGATTCTCGACGAGGCGACGAGCGCGCTCGACAGCCATACGGAAAAGGAAATCCAGGACGCACTCGACCGCGTTTCACGGGACAGGACGACGCTGGTCATTGCGCACCGGTTGTCGACCATCGTGCATGCGGACAACATCCTCGTGCTGGAGAAGGGCCGGCTGGTCGAGCAGGGCACCCACGCGCAACTGCTGGCGAAGGATGGACTTTACGCCAGCCTCTGGAACCGGCAGCTCAGGGCGGAGAAGGCGCGCGAGGAGCTCGCCCGCACGCTCGAGGAGGCCGAAAGGGCCGGTGCCCTCAAACCGTCAGATAAGGTCACTCCGGTGACCTGACGGTCTTGAACGGGCCACATTGGCAGTAGGTGACGTCGTGGTCCTGAGCGGAGGAGAGCGGAACTATCGTACGCCGGAGGGCTTGCTGCGGGCCTCCTACGACGCTGGCCTCGCCGGCGTGAGACTGCTCGGCCGCGGCGCGATGCACGTGCTCAGCGTGCTCCTGGCCCTTCTCGTGCTTTTCGAGGAGTGGGGCTGGCAGCCGCTGGCGGCGCTGGTCGGCCGTCTGCGCCGCCTAGAGGTGTGGGCGCGTTTCGAGCACTGGATCGAAGGTCTGCCGCCATATCCGGCACTGGCCGTGCTGGGGTTGCCCTCGCTTGCCATCGTGCCCGTGAAGCTGCTGGCAGTCTATTTTCTCGCGCGCGGCGACCTCGTGGCTGCGGCCCTGGTGCTCGGCGCTGCCAAAGTCGTCGGAACGGCCTTCATCGGGCGACTGTTCGTGCTGACCAAGCCGGCGATCCTGCGGATCGGCTGGGCCGCAGCTCTCTACGACACGATCATCCCCTGGCGAGATGCGATGTTCGCCCGCATACGGGCGACGTGGCTCTGGCGGATTGGGCGGGTCGTGAAGCGCCGCGTGGATCTGCTCATTGCGGCGGCACGTTCGCAGTTGGGCAGGTGGCGCGCCGATGTCGCCGATTGGCTGAGAGCACGGCGAAAGGCGAGTTCGCGGCTGCGCTAGGCTGGTTCGAGCCGCTTCCGAGCTCTCATCACTGCGCCTGACGGTTGCGAATTCATTCTTGCGATACCCCCGTCGGTAGAGCAGCGCAGTCAGGCCGCCGTGGAGAATCACACCTTCGCCCGGCGGCCGACAATGTCGGCTGATGAGTGAGCCCCGCTGGTGGACGTCAGCCGCTACGGCTGCTGTCCGCTCTTACATTTGCCTTTGATGACGCATTTTTTCTGGTCCTTGGTGAACCCTATCAGCTTGGCTGCGTCCACAGGCTGGGTGCCGGCGGCAAACCAGGTCGCAACCAGCATGGCGGCAAGAAGTATCGAGATTGCCTTCATCAGACTGTCCCCAGTCAAAGTTGCACGCAATCGAATTAGGCTGGCGCCTCTAGCCGCGCATATCCCAGATTAGGTAAAAGGGCAGACGTCTGATGCTCTGTGGAGGTTGGTCTGGGGGGTGGGCATGTCGAGGTTGCAGGCCGGCGGGCTGGCAAAAGCCGTGGATCTCATCTACGAGGCCGCGCTGCGCCCCGAATTATGGCGTCATGCCCTCAATACCGTCGCAGAGGTCCTGGGATCCGACAACATCGGCATCTTCGCCTATCCAAACACGTCAGCGCACTGGGCCGTTTGGTCCGAGGGTAACGACGAGCTGGTGGATTGGTTCTTCCGTGAGGGCTGGCATCTGAAGAACCCGAGGCCTGAACGGGCCTTGAAGCGGTTCGGGATGATGCGCGTCGTCACCGAGGCGGACATGTTCACACCTTGGGAGCTCGACAATCTGCCGTTCAACCAGGCCATGATTCATCAGATGGGCTATCGTTGGGATGCCGGGGCGATGCTCGGCGAAATCGATGGCGATGCAATTGCGTTCACGACGCAACGATTAGGCAGACGAGAGCGATTCGACCGGCAGGACACAGATGCAATCGGGGCGCTGGCGCCTCATCTGGCGCGGGCAATTCAGATCACGGCGCGTCTCGGCTTGAACAGAGCAGAGGGTATGCTCGATGCCCTCGAATCGCTGGGTTGTGCCGGTGCGCTCATCGATCGCGCCGGCCGCTTACGTCGATTGAATGCCAAAGCCGAGCAGCTCTTGGGTCACGGAATTGCACTCAGGCATGGCAAGCTCTGCGCCATGGAGAAGTCGGCCGAGCCTGCCTTTCAGCGCCTGATTGCGGAAGGGCTCAGCCCGCCTTCCCTAGAGCGGGGACCGCGTTTGCCGGCCGCGGTGCTGCCGAGGCGGCAGGGGCGGCCGCTCGTCGCTTACGCGATACCAGTCGTTCGCTCAGCGCAGGATCTGGTTCAGGCCGCGGTCATTCTCATCTTCGTCGATCCGGACGAGCACCGAGACCCGGTCGATATCGTCCTGCAGCAAGCCTTCGGTCTGACCGCTGCCGAAATTCGGATTGCAAAAGGGATTGCGCGCGGAGAGGACTTGAAGGACATCGCGGAGAAGCACGGCATCAGCATCGGGACCGCACGTGCTCAACTCAAGTCCGTGATGGCGAAATCCGAAACGCATCGCCAGTCGGAGCTCGTGTCCCTTATGATGCGTCTGAGCGGCCCGATGAACTTCGTTGA